>X129_Alpine_Ibex__coassemble_50_pt1 | contig 14660 bp, 13 predicted proteins | sample X129_Alpine_Ibex__metabat2_low_PE_004 | metagenome-assembled genome bin X129_Alpine_Ibex
AGCCCGAAAAAGCGGAGTTTACTAAGCGTAAATGAGCATTTTGAGGGCGAACATAACGACAAAATAGACTTTTTATTCAGCCTCTTAGTTTTATTGTTTGTTGAAGTAGTCGTAGACTATCTTTGCCTTGCTTTGTCCTATGCACTCTGCAAGCTCTTCGATAGTTGCTTTGCGGATGCCCGAGATTCCGCGAAACTTGCGTAATAGAGCCTCACGACTCTTCTCGCCAACGCCCTTAATCTCGTCTAACTCGCTTGTGAGAAAATTGATGCTTCGCTTTTGACGGTGGAATGTGATGCCGAAGCGATGTGCCTCATCACGTATATGACACACTACTTTAAGTGGCTCGCCTAATCTGCTTAGGTAGTATGGTGTTGAGTCGTTAGGATAAAATACCTCTTCTAGTCTCTTTGCCAGACCAACGATGGGTACTATCTTCTCGATTCCGAGTTCGCATAGCACGCCATAGGCACTCGATAGCTGTCCCTTGCCACCATCGACGATAATCAGGTCGGGAAGTTCTGCGCCTTCGCTTAGTAGGCGAGAGTAGCGGCGATGGATAATTTCGCGCATCGATGCAAAGTCGTCGGGACCCTCAACTGTCTTTATGTTGAAGTGGCGATACTCCTTGCGCGATGGCTTGCCGTTGCGGAAGACTACACACGAGGCTACAGGGTTGGTGCCCTGAAGGTTAGAATTGTCGAAGCACTCGATATGTCGTGGCTGCTTCGCAAGGTGTAGCTCCTTACGCATAGCCTCCATAAGTCGCTCGGTGTGGCGCTCTGGGTTCTTGATCTCAAGATTCTTCATCATCTCAGCACGGTATAGGCGCGCTGAGCGGCGCGAGAATTCGATGAGCTGTAGCTTGTCGCCACGCTTAGGAATTGTTATTGTCACGCCGTCAAGTGCAGGTGCGGCTGAGGGTATCATCTCAACGATAATCTCACCCGAAATGCCTCCTGTTATATTATCCGCAATATGTTGAATAGCACGTGATAGGATCTCTTCACTTGATGTGTCAATGCCTGTTGTTAGTCGTACGGTTTGCACTGCTGTGATCGATCCATGCTCGATGCGTAGATAGTTGCAATATGCTATATCGTCATCTTCGAGGAGTGTAAATACATCGCAGTTTTTAATCTTTGAGTTTACGATAACTGACTTGGCTTGATATTTCTCTAACGATAGTATGCACTGCTTGTATCGCTCTGCTTGCTCGAATCGCAGAGCCTCTGCCTCGCGCATCATCTCATCGGTGAGCCACTGCTTGACTGGGCGTAGGTCGCCACGTAGAATGGAGCGTACGCGCGCGATGTGCTTGGCATAATCCTCTGCTGACTCTGCACCTATGCATGGTGCGTTGCAGTTGCCTATCTGATATTGCAGACATGTGTTAAACCTACCTAAAGCTATGCTTCGCTCGTTTAGTGCTAACTTGCATGTTCTTAGCGGGATGACTCCTCGTATAAATTCTAGTATTGAGCGTTGAGTGGCAATAGAGCCGTACGGACCGTAGTACTCCGAGCCATCACGACGCAGTTCACGTGTTGATTCCACACGTGGGAACTCCTCACCGCGAATGACGATCCAGGGGTATGTCTTGTCGTCTTTCAGAAGGATATTATATCGTGGTTGTAGTTTCTTAATAAGTGAGTTTTCTAATAGAAGGGCATCTTGCTCCGTGTCTACTACTATGTGGCGAATATCAACAATCTGCTTAACCATGACACGTAGTTTTGCGGAGTGATCGCGATTCTCGACAAAGTAGGATGATACTCGCTTGCGCAACGACTTAGCTTTACCTACATATATGATAACACCTCGGCTATCAACAAATTGATAGACCCCAGGCGATAGTGGTAGCGCCGACACTAGCGTGCGAATATGTTCCTTTATCGTTGAGTTCATGAAGCAAAGATACAACTTTTTTGAAAAATTTTACCCTAAGATTTGGATGTTTAAAAATTATCACTACCCTTGCAGTGTATTACTTAACTAATACACCTATTAGGTTCTAGACAATACATTATAAACATAATAAAGGTATGATTACGACATCTTCACTATCATTTGGTTACACCTCGTCGCAGCAGGTGCTCAATAATATCACTCTTGCGATGCGAAGAGGTCACATTCATGGTCTGCTTGGTTGTAACGGTATCGGCAAAACTACGCTGCTAAAGCTCATTTGTGGCATCATGCGCCCACGTAGTGGCGAGGTGCGTGTCGATAATATTGACCCAATGGAGCGTCGCAAGGAGACCCTCAGTGAGTTGATCATTATCCCTGAGGAGTTTGATCTGCCAAATATATCGCTCGAAAAGTATGCCGAAGTGACAGCACCGTTCTATCCTCGTTTTGATCGCGGACAGATGTTTGCCTACTGCGAGGAGTTGGGTGTTAATCCTAAAGTAAGGCTTCATTCGCTATCTATGGGTCAGCGTAAGAAGGCATATATCGCCTTTGCTCTTGCATGTAATGTCTCGATACTACTGCTCGATGAGCCAACAAATGGTCTCGATATTCCATCGAAGAGTGTCTTTCGCCGTCTGTTGGCTGGTTATGTCGATGATAGCCGAATGGTTGTGATTTCTACTCATCAGGTGGCAGATGTCGAGCAGCTATTGGATAATATCATAATCCTAAACGAGCAGGGTGTGATGCTTAATGCTACAACATCGGAGATATGTGATAAATTGAAATTCGGACATGCTACTGCCGAGGATAAAGTGCTCTACTCGGAGCGCACAATTCAGGGTGATATGGCGGTTTCACTCAACGAATCGGGTGATGATTCGTCGCTGAGTATCGAACTATTGTTTAACGCAACGATTGCAAATCCTCATGCTATTGCTGCAATATTTAATCAGAAGTAACTATGAAAAATTTTGCTTTAGGTAATGTGGTAAATTATGTTCGTTATCACTATACTACGCAATATAAACTATACCTTACTCTAGTTCTCCAAATGCTCTTAATTCCTCTATTCTTTGGAATTATCAGCCGTGAGGCAGATGTAGCTTATGCTATCTCTATTGTTATATATATCTTTGGCACTTTAAGCCTTAGTCGCATCATGGTGTTGCCTCTGCGTGATAGGGGTATGAAGATTATGGAGATGACAGTTCCTGTGTCGAGTGTTGAGCGCATGTGGGTTATACTCCTAAATGGACTTGTGTTATACCCCATAGTTGCATTTCTCGTTGGTGTGTTGGCGGTGACTCTAAGCACTCCATTTCACTATGGTGAGTTTGATCTCATTGGACAGATCAAGGAGATGGGAGTTGATAACTACTTCTTCTGGGGTTCCTATGTGTTTATTCAGATAATGTTCTCTGGGTCGCTAATTATCAATCTTTTGGCTCGGCGTAACCTTGCTATCGCCTATCTCGTGGCGTTTGTGATTATGGTTGCTTTTGTCATTGTGGTGGCGCGTGCGGGTGTCGAGGTGTTTGTTCGCTTTGAGGATCAGTTGCGATCAATTGAAACATGGTATATGCCTCAGTGGTTGGGCGTAACAATCTATAGCCTAATTCCAACAACGATGTATGCAATATGTTATATTCTTTTGCGTAAACGTCAGGTTAAGTGGTAGTTATGAATGTTTATTTAAAAAATGTATTTAGGTTATTTGCTAAACATTATGTTGAAAACTGGTCTAAATATCTAGGTGCTGCACTGGTTGTGTTTGCAGTGCCGCTCCTCTTTGCTTATCTCTCGGATAATGCCGTTATGCCTATTACTATGGGCTTGGTAATTTGGGTGGCGTGTATGGCATATGTGCTTCACATATCTTGGCGCGAGCTACGTAGCCGTTACACTTATATTATGTCTAGTGTCTTGCCCGTGTCGGCAGCGGAGCGCTACGGATTTATAGTGCTGAATTCCACGGTGGTGTTAGCCATATGGTATTTGATAATCCATTTTATTACCGTTAAGCTAAGCATGGCACTATTTCCCATTGACGAGGATTTTATGTGGGCGATTGAGGATAATTTCTTGACTAATAGCAACTCTATTGTGGGGCTTATTGGTACTCATGCGGTATTACTGGTGGTTAATCTAAACTACTCTAAGCGCCTAATTGTGAATTACTTCTATGCTCTATTGGCTATTATGGCGTATCAGTGGATGCTATCAACCTATGTAGACGTAGCAGATAGAGAGTGCTTCAAGTTGTGGTCAAATATTGTTGTGGCGCTCGTGTCGTGGACAGCTGGCTACTTCTTAGTTCGTAAATATCAATACAAAGGATAGTGTTATGATGCAGTTTTCGGATGACAAGCCTATATGGCGACAGATATATGAGCTTATTGCCATGCGAATACTCTCTGGCGAGTGGCGCGAGGAGGAGCGCATCGTGTCGGTGCGTGTGTTGGCACAAGAGGTGGGTGTGAACCCCAATACCGTGATGCGTAGCTACGAGCGATTAGAGGCTGATGGTATCATCTTTAATCGTCGTGGCATTGGCTTCTATGTTAGCTCAGGTGCAGTGGCTCATATTCGTGACATTGAACGTGTTAAGTTTATTAATGAAGAGCTTCCGAAGCTCGTTGAGCGACTTGAGTTACTCGGTCTTAAAATCGAGGTTCACCAGTAGGGTGTAGTAGTAAATTTTTTATCGGGGCGGACAGACTATTTTTGTGGTTTGTCCACCTCTTTTGTTATCTATGGCGTAGTGATAATTGCTCTAAACAGCGAAAAAAGAGCGGGCATATTTGTACTTAACGCCAAAAATTACTATCTTTACACGCTTATAAATATGTTTTGAACTATGAGAACTGGTGAAATACAGACGCTCACTGTGGAGCGAATATCCGACTATGGTCTATATCTTGGCGATGGCGAGGGTGGCGAGGTGCTACTCCCAAATCGCTTTACGCGCCTTGAGATGAAGCCTGGCGACGAGGTGAGTGTCTTTGTCTACCACGACTCAGAAGATCGTCTTGTTGCATCGACCGAAACGCCACTTATCAAGGTTGGTGAAGTGGCGGCACTTAAGGTTGTGGATAAGAGTATCCATGGTGCATTCTTAGGTTGGGGCTTATCTGGAAAGCATCTGTTCCTCCCTAATCGTAATCAGCAGGGTGCCGTTGTTGCTGGTAGCAAGACTGTAGTCTATATGTATGTCGATGACCGTACGGGTCGTTGCGTGGCGACAAACAAGATCAAGCCCTTTATTAAAAACGAGGAGCCGTTGACTGTAGCTGTGGGCGATGAGGTGGACGTGTTGGTAGCCTTTGAAACACCAATCGGCTATCGAGTGGTCATAGATAATCGCCATTGGGGTATGATCTATAAGAATCAACTCTTCCGCCCTATACACATTGGCGATAGGTCACGTGGTTGGGTGCGTAAGATCACCGAGGATATGCGTATCGACGTGAGCCTTCAGCAGACAGGTCTTGCTGAGGTCGAAACCTCTGTGGTAAAGCTCGAAACATTGCTCCGTGAAAATGGCGGTGTGCTATCTGTTAACGATAAGAGTGATCCTCAGGATGTTGCACGTATTACGGGCATGAGCAAGAAGGTCTTTAAACGAGCTCTTGGCATGCTGCTCAAGGCAGGTAAGGTGGAGCAGACCGAGAGGAGTATTAAGGCAAAGAAGTAGGGTATGGTGCGAGGTACAGCAGAGCGAGTGTCACAAGAGGTGACCGATAATTTTGTCTATCAGCGTTCGCGTCTTGCATATGTCGAGGCTTCACGACGCGTGTCGGGACGTGTGCTTGAGATTGGCACTGGCTCGGGCTATGGCATATCTATAATCGCTCCTGTGGCTACTGAGTTTGTCATCGTTGATAAGTATCGCTCCGAGGCTACTGAGTCGCTACCAGCAAATGTCATATTCCTAGAGGCTAAGGTGCCGCCACTTCCATTCGAGGATGAGTCGTTTGACTATGTGGTGTCGTTTCAGGTTATCGAACATATCTCGAACGACAAGCGCTTTGTCGATGAGATACGTCGTGTGCTGCGTCCTGGCGGGAAGTTTATCGTTAGCACTCCAAACAAACCGATGTCGCTTACGCGCAATCCATGGCATGTTCGCGAGTATCGCCCCGAGCAACTGCGTGCATTGCTCTCGGCGTTTAGCGCAGTGGAGGAGCTTGGTGTGGCGGGCAACGAGCATGTTTGGGAGTACTATCGCCACAATGCAGAGTCGGTGCGTCGTATCATGCGATTCGATGTGCTACGCATGCAGTGGTGGCTGCCGCGTTGGATTCTTCAGATTCCGTACGACATTCTCAATCGTATGAATCGTCGTAAGCTTCATGCGCAAAACCAGGAACTTACGGAGTCGATACGTATGGAGGATTACACTCTGCAAGATGTTGATAATAAATGCTTTGACCTGTTTTATATTGCTACTAAATAGATATGACACAGCGTGTAGCCATAGTCCAACGTGATATCGTCTGGTGTGATATTGATGCCAACCTCACTGCTCTGGAACATATGTTATCTGATGTAGAGGCTGATGTTGTGGTGCTCAGCGAGATGTTTCAGACTGGCTTTGTTACCGATCCTCATGCTGCGCTGGATGATGGACGTACGCTGCGTTGGATGATGCATATGGCAGAAAAGTTAGATGCTGCGGTAGTTGGCTCGATTGTAGTTTTTGAGGATAGCAACTATCGTAATAGAATGTTCTTCGTTAAGCCTTCGGGCGACTACGACTATTACGATAAGCGTCATCTCTTCTCGATTGGTGGCGAGGCTGACCACTTCACGTCAGGTGATGAGCGTAAGGTTGTTGAGTGGCGGGGTGTGAGGTATCTGCTTGAGGTGTGCTACGACCTACGTTTCCCTGTGTGGAGCCGCCAGCGAGGCGACTATGATGCAATCATCTACTCGGCACTATGGCCCAAGTCACGTCGTGAGGTGTGGAATGTGTTGCTTCGGGCACGTGCCATTGAGAATCAGGCATATGTCATTGGCGTTAATCGTGTGGGCTCTGAGCCGACGCTCGAGTATGCGGGCGATTCGACAGTTATAGATTATCGTGGACGAGCTATGATAGAGTGTGGCGGTGAAGAGCGTGTGGCTTATGCAGAGCTTGATATAGATGCTCTTAATGGCTTCAAACTTAAGTTTAATGTGGCAGCTGATGCTGATAAGTTTACTATTGAATAAACCTTTGTGATATGAGTTGGAATGAGATTGTGCTACTCCTTGTTTCGGGAGTCCTAGTAGGTATTATCAATACATTGGGCGGTGGTGGTTCGGTGATCACAATGTCGCTTTTTATGGCTATGGGTATGCCGATAGGTATTGCAAATGGAACAAATCGTATTGCGGTGTTATTGCAGAACCTTTCGGCTACGATTGCATTCTTGCGCAAAGGTATGCTTCATGTGCGCAGTGGGGTATTACTCTCATTGCCCGCTATCCTGGGTAATATTTTTGGTGCTCTGGTGGCTACAGAGGTTAGTGAGTCGGTGTTTAAGATATGTCTTAGCATTGTGCTGGCTGTAATTCTTATATACCTGCTCTTAGGTAAAGATAATGAGCAGGTGACAGGTGGTCATGGTCTGAAAATCAAGTGGTGGCACTACATTATATTCTTTATTATAGGCTTCTATGGCGGATATATCTATATCGGTCTTGGCTTCCTAATTCTCGCACTTGCCATATGGACCATGAAGCTCGATATTATAACGGCAAACGTTATCAAAGGTTTTGTGATATTCCTATCTACACCTTTTGCATTGGCTGTATTTGTCTATAACGGTCAGGTAGAGTGGATGGCTGGTTTGCTGCATGGTGCTGGTAACATCCTTGGTGCGCTTGTTGCATCGCACTGGGCTATGAGCTGGGGTGTTAAGTTTGTGCGATGGTTTACCCTGTTTATCATCGTAGTATTCTTCATTGACCTGATGGGTTGGATATCACTCCAAACACTACTGTCGGGATTGTTGTAGGTGTGTCATGCAGAAGAAACAGATTGAGATAATCGGTGCTAGGGTCCACAACCTTAAGAATGTAGACCTGACCATACCTCGCGACTCGCTTGTGGTTATTACGGGTCTCTCGGGGTCGGGTAAATCATCGTTAGCATTCGATACGATATATGCCGAGGGACAGCGTCGCTATATGGAGACATTGTCGGCATACGCACGTCAGTTTGTTGGTAATATGGAGCGCCCCGATGTCGATAAGATCACTGGTCTGAGCCCTGTTGTTGCTATCGAGCAGAAGACCACGAATAAGAACCCTCGCTCGACAGTGGGTACTGTTACCGAGATTAACGACTTCCTCCGACTTATGTTTGCGCGCGCCTCACGTGCTTACTCGCCACATACGGGCGAGCCCATGGTGCGATATAGCGACGAGCAGATTCTTGATCTTATGATTGAGGGTTTTGCGGGACGCCGTGTGGCATATCTAGCTCCTGTGGTTAAGGGACGCAAAGGACACTACCGTGAATTGTTCGAGCAGATGTCGAAGAAGGGGTATATCTATGCTCGTATCGATGGTGAGATACGTGAGTTTTCGGCGGGTATGAAGCTCGATCGCTACAAGATACACACTATCGACATGGTCATTGATCGCCTAGTCGTTGGCGAGGAGCACCGTGAGCGTATGCGCACATCGCTTTCGGAGGCCATGCGTCAAGGTAAGGGTACAATGATCCTCTATGATTATGGAACTGAGGGCACACGCTTTTACTCGCGTCACTTGATGTGCCCAACTACGGGCGAGGCATTCGAGGAGCCTCAGCCTCATACCTTCTCGTTCAACTCACCAAAGGGTGCTTGTCCGGAGTGTAACGGACTTGGTGAGAAGGCTGTGTTTGACATAAAGAAGATTATTCCCGATTCTAGGCTTTCGGTACGTGATGGCGGTATAGAACCACTTGGCAAGTATCACAATAACATGCTCTTTGCTATGTTGGAGATGCTTGGTCACCGCTATGACTTTACGCTCGATGATCCGATAGATACCATCTCTGAATCGGGACTTAATGCTATATTATATGGCGATCCCGAGCCTCTAACGGTTCGTTTGGGAGAGTTTTCGTCGATTGGTGGCAATGAACTTATGCAGTGGATGGGACTCTCTGAGTGGATAATGCGCAACGTCGATGAGGAGTCCAAGCGAGGTGAAAAGTGGCGCGAACAGTTTCTTGTGATGCAGACATGTCCTCGCTGTGGTGGCTCGCGCCTTAAGTCTGAGGCGCTCCATTTTCGTATTGGCGGCAAGAGTATTGCTGATGTCGCGGCAATGTCCATTGTGGAGTTTAGGGAGTGGATGGAGCACATCGAGGAGTATATGACGCCTAAGGAGCTCTCTATAGCACGAGATATCATAAAGGAGATTCGTGAGCGTGTGGGCTTCTTGGTCGATGTCGGACTTGGATACCTCTCTTTGGCGCGCTCATCACGTACTATCTCGGGTGGCGAGTCACAACGTATACGTCTTGCTACACAGATAGGCTCAAAGCTCGTTAATGTGCTATATATCCTCGATGAGCCGAGTATTGGTCTGCATCAGCGAGATAACCGTCGCTTGATTGATAGCCTTAAGAGTCTGCGTGATGCAGGTAATTCGGTAATTGTCGTTGAACATGACGAGGATATGATGCGCTCGGCAGACCATATTGTCGATGTTGGTCCATTGGCGGGTCGTCGTGGTGGTAAGATTGTTGCTCAGGGTACGTTTGAGGATATTTGCCATAGTGATAGCATTACGGCAGATTACCTTACGGGACGAAGAAAAATACCTGTGCCAAATGCTCATCGCGAGGGTAGTGGCAAGTGGTTGCGATTGAGTGGCGCTCGGGGTAATAACCTACGTGATGTGACGCTTAATATCCCATTAGGTAAGTTTGTGTGTATCACGGGAGTGTCGGGCTCCGGTAAGTCATCGTTGATCAATGGCACACTACGTCCTATACTATCACGCCACCTATATCGTTCGTTCGATCAGCCGTTGCCATACGACAATATTGAAGGACTTGAGCATATCGATAAAATTGTTGTTGTCGACCAATCGCCCATTGGTCGTACGCCGCGTAGCAACCCTGCGACCTATACCAATGTCTTTGCTGATATTCGCAAACTCTTCTCCGAGACTCCCGATGCTCTGATACGTGGCTACAAAGCTGGTCGCTTTTCGTTCAATGTGAAGGGTGGGCGCTGTGAGTCATGTCGTGGCGCTGGTCACGAGACCATTGAGATGAACTTCCTACCCGATGTCTATGTTAAGTGTAGGGCATGTGGTGGAAATCGCTACAATCGTGAAACCTTAGAGGTTAAGTATAAGGGTAAGAGCATTAATGATGTTCTGAATATGACCATAAATATGGCTGTTGAGTTCTTTGAGCATATACCGTCGATATATGCGCGATTACGTGCTATCCAGGAGGTTGGCTTGGGTTATCTTACTCTTGGTCAGCCATGTACCACACTTTCGGGTGGTGAGTCGCAGCGTATAAAACTTGCTGCTGAGCTCGCCAAGCGTGAGACGGGGCGTACGCTATATATTCTCGATGAGCCCACCACGGGACTCCACTTTGAGGATATACGCTTGCTTCTTGATGTAATCAACCGCCTTGTAGACTGCGGTAACACCGCCATTGTCATAGAGCATAACCTCGATGTGGTAAAGGTTGCTGACTGGATTGTAGATATGGGTCCTGAGGGAGGTCGTGATGGAGGTATGATCGTTGCCGAGGGTACTCCTGAGGATGTGGCTAAAACCGAAAGTAGCTATACGGGTGAGTATCTTAAGTCAATGCTTACAAAATAAACGTTAAGGGGTTGCATATTATTGCAACCCCTTATTGTTGTGCTATATTGATTTATAGGCTAAGCTCTGTGTAGGGTAGTCCCCATGCCTCGGCAACAGGTTTGTAAACGACCTTGCCATCGACAATGTTAAGACCCTTGCGTAGCTCCTCATTTTCACGGCATGCCTGCTCCCAGCCCTTGTTGGCGAGCTGAATTACGTATGGCATGGTGGCGTTGGTGAGTGCCAGGGTAGAGGTGTAGGGTACGGCGCCTGGGATATTGGCAACGCAGTAGTGGAGGATGCCATCAACGTAGTATACAGGATCCTCGTGGGTTGTGGGGTGTGATGTCTCAAAGCAGCCACCCTGGTCGATAGCTACGTCAACCATTACAGTGCCTGGCTCCATATCCTTGAGCATGTCACGTGTGACGAGCTTTGGAGCCTTAGCGCCTGGAATAAGTACCGAGCCGATAACAAGGTCGGCACTCTTAAGCTCCTGACGTATGTTGTACTCCGACGACATGAGGGTCTTGACATTCTTAGGCATCACGTCGGCAAGGTATGTGAGGCGCTGTAGCGATATATCACAGATTGTTACGTCTGCGCCAGTGCCTGCGGCTGTGCGTGCTGCGGCGGTACCCACTACACCTGCACCGATAACAAATACCTTGGCGGGCTTGACACCCGGAACGCCACCGAGCAATACACCCTTTCCGCCACGTGGCTTCTCAAGGAAGTATCGACCCTCCTGTGTTGACATGCGTCCGGCAACCTCCGACATGGGGATGAGGAGTGGTAGCGAGCGATCTTTGCGCTCAACAGTCTCGTAGGCACAGCATATTGCGCCGCTCTCGATCATCGCCATAGTGAGTGGCTCGCTACTAGCAAAGTGGAAGTATGTGAAGACCAGCTGACCCTTGCGAACGAGCTTATACTCACACTCTATAGGCTCTTTAACCTTAACAATCATCTCAGCTATTGCATATACCTCCTCAATAGTGGGAAGTATCTTTGCACCCTGTTGGATATAGTCCTCATCTTTAAATCCGCTGTTCACGCCGGCTGAAGCCTGAACATATACTTCGTGTCCACGACGTACCAACTCCATTACACCTGAAGGAGTGAGACCTACTCTGTTCTCATTGTTCTTAATCTCCTTTGGAACTCCAATAATCATAGCTTAGTTTGGTTTTAAGGTTTTACTTAATTATGGATTGTTACCATAAATATTTCATTTTCGCCTACTAAATTAATAAAAGTTTTGTAAAAGCAATCATTTCTTATTAAAATAATCACTCTCGAGCTCTCTTTTTATTGATAATAATCGCTAAAGTCATGTATATTACCGAGAGCACTAGAAGGGGGGTGACTTCGGTTTTGATATCATCAAGTGATGCTCCACGCGAGGCTATTGCGATAAATCCATCAACGCCACTGCTGCTCGGTAGCACGCGACCTATCCAATATAGCCACTCGGGAAATGCCTCGCGGGGGTAGGATACGCCAGCAAGGAGAAGTATGGGGACTGAGCACCATAAGAGTAGCATGAGTGGAGATTCGCGTTTGTGAAATAACATGGATATAATCAATGCCAGAGATAATGTCGATAGCAGATAAAGTGCCATGAAGAGTACTATGTCAGTGGTATTGCCAACATTCGCAAAGCCAAATATGTTCCATATAACACATAAAATGATAGTTAAATTAACACCATATATAATCATGTAAACTAATATTTTAGCAATTATATTTGCTAGAGTTAACTTCTCCGAATGGCGACGTCGTGTAGCGATCATCGCAAGTCCGATTACAAGCGTTTGTTGTATGATAACCATCACTACTGATGGCATTACGAATGTGCCGTAGCCTAATGCCCTATTATAGATGTGGTGTATTTTTATATTTACCGGTTCAATAATAGATAGGGCTACGTTCTTGTCTATGCCATGATTAGTGAGTCGCAAAAGTTCAATCATAGCTCCACGCTGAAGGGCATCGGAGGCCACTTGCTCGAGTACTTGTCTGTAGAGTAGTAGATGGCTACCATCGAGTATTAAGCCTATGTTTGCCTGATTGCCAGTTAGTAGATTTGCCTCAAAACCATGCGGTATATCTATGATGCCATAGACCTCGCCAGCAAAAAATAGCGCCTTAGCTTCGTCTAGCGAAGGTGCTCTATATCGCAATTTTGTATTTGGTCCATCAGTCAATCCCTCTACAAATATTCGACTTGATGAGCTATTGTCATTATCAACCACGGCTATATCTACGTCGCGCACAACTTCGCTACCATATGCAAAAGAGTATATGATGGTGTATAGTGGTAGTGCGATGACGAGTAATAGTAGGGCTCCGCCATCGTGAAAAATCGTGCTAAACTCACACCTCACAGCACGCCATATGTCTATAAATCTTGCCATTAATCTCTGCCCCAGTATTTCGGAATTAGTGAGATGCCTCGTAGTCGCCGCCTTACAAGTAGTGGTGTAAGTGCGAAAATTAGTAGACTCAAAACAGCTGGCATCGAGTAGATAATAGGAGCGCCACGCATAGCCTGGTCTACAAAGATGTCGCTAAACCATGTCAATGGAAAGGCGTATGATAGGTAGCGAGCTGCAACAAACATCGAGGCTCTTGGAAAGGTGATACCTGAAAAAGTAAATGCCATAACAGCATAGCCGCCTCCGAGTGATAGTGATAGTCGCATATTTGATGTGATGCTTACAATTGCAACCGCAACAGCTTGATATGCAACAATAAATAGCAGACTACCTAACGAGAGTAGTAGGTAGCTTCCATTGCATTGCATGCCCATAATAATGAAGAGTACAAGGAGTATTAGCTGTGAGTATAGAGACATTACAATGGTTGTTGGGAGCAGTTTGCCTAAAGTCGCGCATGCGACGTTGTTGTTGGCTAATTGCATCCAGTTTTTAGCTGTAGAGTAGTATAACTCGTTGCCAATAGCGTAAACCGAGAGTAGTATGGTGAAGATCGCCAGCGACATATACATAAATATAGGTGCAAGGTAATAACCATAGTTGATTGTAGGGTTAGATATGATGTGAGAGTGGAAATTAATTGGCATTACCTCAAGTATCGCATCATGTTGATCAATGCCTTTTGCCATAAGTTTTGAGATAGATATGCCGGCTGAAAATGTCTGAAGTGTGCTCTGCACTGCACTCTCGATAACACCACTTGCTGATAGATTAGTAGCCGAAATATAGCACTCGATAGGCGTCGGCACCATGGCGTAGATGTCGCGTTCAAAGTGGTGGGGGATGAGCAGTATTGCATATGTATCACCACGACGCATTGACTCTTCTGCAATATTTATCGATGGCGCATACTCTGCAATCTCGATACTTCTAGTTGCCGAGATCATAGATAGTAGCTTGCGTGACATCGGCGAGTTGTCGTTGTCAACAACAACGATAGGCAGCTTTTCGATCGTGCCTTCGTAAAACATCACTCCAAAAAATAGTATTGTTACAAATGGCAATATGAGTAGAGTGGTTAGATAAACCCTATTTTTCTTTATCTTTACCACTTCATAGTTAAATACTGATATTACTCTATTAATGAATGTCATATAAGTGTTTATATATCGTCAATTATAGCACTCATGCCAGGGAGTAACTTAATATTATTATCTAGGCATCTGGCTCTAATCTCAAAGGTTCTAATGTCGAAACCTCCTCGGGCGCGCGTTGATGTCCATGTGGCAAAGTCAGCTTCTGAGGCTATATAGTATACCTCAAATTGTGCCTTCGTTTTCAGTGATGGGATGTGGACTACAACTCTACTTCCGAACGATATCTTCTCTAAGTCACTTTCGCGGATATTGAACGACGCCCATGTGTCGTTAAGATCAAGTATTGTTACAACGGGGTATCCACTACCAACGAGTTCGCCCGGGTCAGATG
>X129_Alpine_Ibex__coassemble_51_pt1 | contig 14563 bp, 10 predicted proteins | sample X129_Alpine_Ibex__metabat2_low_PE_004 | metagenome-assembled genome bin X129_Alpine_Ibex
GGGCATAGGTATAGAAAAACAAAGGAGGCTATGTAGTAGCTTCTTGCGTAGTAGTTTGGAAGCGCCCCTGCGGCGAGCAGTAGGGATGGGCGTTAAGCGATGCAGAATGCATCGTAGCCAATCCCATCTTCCACCCCTTTTATCGCAGAGCAGATGACTTTCTTAAGTCATCTGTTTTGTTTTTATGGTGTTTAGTCTGTGCAAGCCCACACTAACCCCAACAAAACACAATAGATGCACACAACTCCACAGAGGAGCGCATGCATCTATTCGTGTTATCACAGCGTGATGTGTGTGTCGAACTACCCTATCTGATACGGTCGAGCGAGCGCACCAAGACCTCATCCTTGAAGATTGCACGGCTAGCGAGGTAGGTAAGGACCAACGACACGATAGGCATTGGTGCCGCCCAGCCGAACTGACGGTGCTCAACAACAAGCGTAGAGTCGTCAAAGAGGCTAGAGGTGAGCCAGTAGTAGATGCCGATCATAACCAACGAGCCGAGGAGCAACACAAGCTCAACGGCACAGAGGCGTACCTGCAACGTGCGTCTTTTGTACAGAAAGATAGTAACGAGGGGCAAGGCGGTAGCCATAGCTAGCATAATACCCATCCACAGCGTGCTCTCAGAGGCACCATCGCAGCTAAGCGAAAAGGCGCTAAGTTCAAACGTGGTACCATCGACAACAAACGAGGCGATAGGCAAAAAAAGTGTAAGCGACATGAGTACCGCTACTGCCAGTAGGTAAAGTGTCTGAATACGTTGAATCATACTTTAATCTATTTATCTAAATCTTTATCAATGAGGTATTTATTACGATCGGCTGAGCGGCGGTTGATCATCTCGCCCAAGAACCCAGACAAGAAGAGCTGAACGCCAAGGACTATAGCCACGAGGCTAAGGTAGAAGAGCGGTTGATTGGTGAGTGGGTAGCCGCTAACCAGTTTCTCGACGATGATCCACACCACAGCGACAAAGCCTAGCAGGAACATCGCTGTGCCCAAGCCGCCAAAGAGATACATGGGCGAGCGTCCAAAGTGGGACATAAAGGTTACAGAGATGAGATCGAGGTAGCCCTTAACCATACGCTCGATACCGAACTTCGACTTGCCATACTTACGCTCATGGTGCTCCACAACCTTCTCGCCAATACGCTTAAAGCCAGCATGTTTGGCAAGAATAGGTATATAGCGGTGCATCTCGCCATAGACCTCAATAGACTTAACAACCTTACGGCGATACGCCTTAAGACCACAATTAAAGTCATGGAGCTTGATGCCCGACATAAGGCGTGCGGTAAAGTTGAAGAACTTACTTGGCCAGCGCTTACCTATAGGATCGTACCTCTTACGTTTCCATCCCGACACAAGGTCGTAACACTCCTCTAGGATCATACGACGCAGCTCAGGAATCTCGTCGGGCGAATCCTGAAGGTCTGCATCCATAGTCACGACGACGTCGCCACATGCCTTCTCGAAGCCACAATAGAGCGCTGCAGACTTACCATAGTTGCGCATAAAGCTAATACCGCGTATCGCAGGATAGCTCTTAGCTAAACGCTCGACAACCTCCCACGACCCATCCGTAGAGCCATCGTCGATCATGATGATTTCATAGCTAAGGTTGTTTTCGCGTGCAACACGCGCGATCCACTCTACAAGCTCGGGGAGCGACTCCACCTCGTTATACAGGGGAACTACAACCGACAGATCTATATTACTCATCTCTACTCTCTATTTTCAATTTTAGGATCACGGCGCACCATGCCTGCAATGGCAAAGGCTAGGATACCACCAGTTATAATATACGAATTCATCGAGCCGATGATATTATCAAACACCGTAGGTGCTGAGCTCGACTCTATCTCGTCGATAAGCGTTGTAAACATCTGCTCGCTACTTGGCACTAGCGACGCAAGCTGACCGATACGAGCAACATAACCCTCAACATAGGCATCGTAGCCAATAGCAGCGATAAAGAGTGAATTAGCAAGACCTACGACGATGCCTGCAAGCAGCGAGATAACAAAGATATGGAGCACACCCGAGCCATAGCTATACCCCACACTCGCATCTGATGAGGCTGAGCGACGACGTGCAAAGCGATAGACAAGCCATATAAAAATACCCGCAGCGAGCAGCATCTCAACACACGACACCACAGACATGGTGTTTAGCGGCATGTCGCTAAGAATCATCATATAGCTCTCAGCAATACGCGAGAGCGACATCACACATCCAACGATTGCGCCATCGCGCAACGCATCGTTCCAGAAACTCTTATCTATCATAGTTACTTGATTTTTCTTTTATTTAACGCCTCATGGTAGGCACGAGCATTTGCAGCATGCTCCTTAGCTGTGGCAGCAAAGTTATGTCTGCCATCGAACTCGGGGCGAGCACAAAAGTAGAGATAGTCGTGCTCCTCGTAGTTGAGCACAGCCTCGATAGCCGCAACATCTGGCATAGCGATAGGTGTTGGGGGCAGACCCTTATACTTATACGTATTGTACGGCGAGTCAATCTTTAGGTGGCGCTTCAAGATGCGCTTGACCGAGGGATCGCCCAGCGCGTACTTCACCGTGGGGTCTGCCTGAAGCAGCATATCGCGCTTGAGACGGTTCATATATACGCCTGCGATGCGGGGCATCTCGTCAACGGCGTTTGTCTCCTCATGAACTATCGAGGCAAGGATCATCACCTCATAAGGGGCAAGACCTACACGGTCGAGCTTACGCTGACGCTCCGAAGATGCCCAAAATCTATCTGACTCCTCCTTAAACTTCAACATAAGAGCACGAGGAGAGATATCGCTATAGACCTCATAGGTGTTAGGAATGACTATCGAGAACATTGCCTCAGCCGAGTCGAAACCCATCTCGCGCATAAGCGCCGAGTCTTGCAATGCGCCAAGCATATCGCTTTGGCTGATCGACGTCTTGCTGGCTATACGCTTTGCCAAGGCCTCGGGCGTACGGGCATTGTTTATGGTGAGTTTTATGGTAGTGCTCTCGCCATATTTGAGCGTACGCACAATGGTCATTACCGACATACCCTCCTCGATTACGAAGGTACCTTGGCGAAGATTGGTTTCGAGGTCGAGATAGTCGGCATAGAACTCAAAAGCATGGTTGTACTTACTATGTGTCTTAACCTTGTCAACCACAGCCTCATAGGTGGTCTTAGGAGTAATACGCACCGAGAACTCCTCGTCGACAGCAACACCATAGAACATCTGATAGCCTAAACATGCTATGGCAACACCTCCGATGACTAAAACTATAAGCAGCGATATAAAAAATTTACGCATTATTCTATTTTTTTTTGCAAAGATACATTTTTTTTGTACTTTTGTGCCGGGTAAGTCTTATACGACCAGCTCCTACAGAACCCCCCAGGTGAGGAATCAAGCAAGGGTATGTGGTTGTAGCGGTGCGATATAAGTAGCTTACCCTCTTTTTTTATCCTTTCAAATCTACACATTTTATCCCAACAACCAGGCGATTACATATCGAGTGGTTATATGGCTAAGTAGCCATGCAAGTGGTGCTGTTAGCACAAAACATAGAGCGGGTCGTCGCCCCGAAAGTTTTGTTGACTCACGAAATGCCAGGTAGCTCCAATAAAGCCACCACAGCCCGATAAATAACATCACCAAGATAGCCACCACAGAGAGTAGTGGGCTGAGCCGTAACGACGTAATAGGGCTATTTATCAGCGTCGAGAAGGCGATACGATCACCAATGATGGGAATAGCCATGACTAGCGTCACTGGCCAATGAGCAAAGAGCATACGACCAAACAAATCGACACTATCGACCCTGCGGTTGACCACCACAGCTACAAGGTAGAACAATAGTACCCACGTGATCCATATTACCACGTTTAGCACCAAATACCACACCAGTGGTACGTATACAGAGGCGACAACACCATACGCTGATGTGGGCAGTAGTCTGAAGTACCACCCCGCTATCGAGGCGATGATAAGCCATGCCAAGCCCCACAACAGGGCGTTATTACGTTTAATGACTGACGGGCGATGGATAATACTCCACATACCACAACGAGTCGCCGTCTGAGAATCGTGATCAGCACGACACCCTCTTTTCTCACTCTCTTCCATACCCATATATTATATTACAAAGTAGCCCCTCTGCTTAAAAGTATCCTCACAGCTTAAAGGTAGACCCCCAGCTTAAAAGTAGACCTGCTCCCCTATAAGTAGACCCGCTCCCCTAGAAGTAGACCTGCTCGCCTAGAAGTCTATCTTGGCACCTATCATACCACCGATACCTTGACGATAGTAGTTTGCAAAGTCGTATATCTTGCTATTTAAGAGGTTCTCACCCACAACATATATCTCGACTATGCGGTTAATACGGTAGCTGACACCAGCACTCAGATCCACACATGTATTCATCTTAAACGTACCCATAGGCTCACCCTCGACGAGTGGCAGTACAGACCATGTACGAGCACCAAGCAACTCACCACGTGCATAGACCTTCCATTTGTTACGAGCATACTCAATGCCAAGATTTCCAGTCATCTTAGCTTCAGACTGCTCAAACTGGCTCTTATGATTATCGATATGATAGTCAAAGCCAAGGTCGATCTTAAGACCTGCAACAGGGACAAACTTGGCAGCAACACCCATATATATACGGTTATTATTATCGCCCGTCACACCAAACATTCCATCACGTGTGACATACCAGAACAACTGATCGCGCATGAAGTTAGCACCAACGTAGAGATGATAAGCTACACGCGAAGATGCAAGTGTGCCTGTAAAACCCAATGCAAGGTTATAGCTCATCGTGTCGCCAAGTGTCGACAAATTGCCACCCATGGCACTAAGATCAATATATGGGTTAGCCTTAAAGAGTGACGAAGGGCTATTCTGGACTAGCGAGGTATTGAACTCAATGTAGGGAGCAAACGACACCTTGCGTAGGTCTAGCATCATCTTCATGCGTGGCATCACATTATGCTTTGCATCGCACCTATCTTGCTTATCAAAGAGATAGCCTACACCAACCTCCAGGTCGAAGAAACCAAACTTGCGAGCATAGCCTAATGCTCCACCAATACGCATATCGGAGTAGTCGTAGAGGCTCTGCATCTCACGCTGATCGAAGTTAAGATCAAGCGCTATGACATTACCTCGGAAGTCACGTGCCAGCGTCGCCGAAGCGCCATAGCTCAACTCGGATAACTCATCGTCGTCACTCGACATAGGATGACTCCACAGGTTAGCATGTGCCTCAACCTCGAAGTTCAGGTACGACAGATCAACGAACTCATCGCCGAAGCGTAAGCCTGCACCAACATCATTGAACATGCGACGCTCGGGAGCCTGCATCGCGTAGCCATTATAGATATCATTGGTATAGACCACCGCGAAGTCGAGAAGATAGCGATCGATAAAGACTCCGCCAAGCAGGTTAGCACGATTCTGCATATTATAGCTCTCGGCTATGCTACGCTCGACATTACCAAAGCTACGTTGCGCAAAGTCGCCAACATGGTCGACACCTATGCCGATGTAACCCAGCTTGGGAGTCTGGAAGGTATAGTGAGCACGAAGCTCCGAGCCAAAAGGATAGCCCACAGCAGCCTTGGCAAAGAGGCGCTTATAGCTACTGTAATCCCAATACGATGCCTTCGCAGGCAAGAAGTTATGCGCATTGAGAGCTATCTGCCATAGCGAGGGTTGCACCTCATAGCTAATAAAAGGCTGAATCGTAGGGTCGTCCTCAATCGTGGTTGGGGCGAGAATCTTCTCGGCAGAAAGAATATTGGGAGTGTAGTTGGTAACGATCTCCACGCTGCTCTCCTGCGCCTGAGCACCTTGAAGCGCAAAGCCCAAGCCTAGGGCTATGCACAACGTTTTTGCGAAAATATATCTCTTCATAGTAGTAGTTTACAATGAGTTAATACGTGACTGTGCCTCCATGACTATACCATCATCCGAGATAGTATATCCATCCACAACACTCTGATAGGTGGCACGAGCCTGGAAGATGTTGCCCTTGTCGCGCATAATATCACCGAGTATTATGAAACACTTAGCCTGCCAATATACTGATCCAAACTCACCCATATCGTAGACCATCTGCTCCGCAATGGCGAGATCACCACGATTGTAGCTCTGCTCGACAAGACGATAGTATGACTCAGCGCCCTCAACCGTACGACGATTCTCTGCCAGCTGACGGAAGATGTCGAAGGCTGCATCATCGCCCTCGGCGAAGAGTGCACGCGCCTTGACGATTTGAGCTTTGCGCATAGTCTCAACCTTTACGCACTCCATAGCCTCAAGCTCCGCAACAAACGTAATAGCCTCGCTATCGGCGCGATACTTAAGTCGTGGCTTGACATAGCCATCTACCGCCCACATACGACGAGAATCGTCATTTGCAACCTCATAAAGTTTCAAATAGGCATCTGCCGACTTCGGGTAGAGCTCCATATCGTAGCACATAGGTGCCATCACCGTAAGTACGCGTTCGGTATACTGGTTAGTACCGATGCTCACAAGCTCATCCATACACTCGAGTGCCTGCTCCTTATCGTCGATGCGAATGAAGCAGTCGCTGAGATAGAAGAGCGCCTCGGTACGATTGTAGCCCACCTCGAACTCATCGAGATAGGTGCGCAGCTTGACTGCGGCAAGGTTAATATCGCCATCGAGATACTCGTTGCGAGCAACGGTAAAGGTGAGCGAATCGCGCGCTGCAATACCCATATCGCTCTGCACACCACAGCTATTTGCAAACTCAAAATAACCATCGATGTCCGATCTTGTAACATAAATCTCGCGAATAGCACGAAGCGCCTCGAGTGCCGTCTGGGACTGAGGGTCAGCCTCGATAACGAGCTTATACTTGTCACGAGCCTCATCGTACATATATAGATTGTAGTAGCCAAGACCGAGGTTCATAAGAGCCGGAATGTAGTATGGCGAGTGAAGGTTGTTGTCGATGAAATCTTCCAACACACTAATGCCATCCTCATACTCGCTAGCAGAGATATAGGTGCGACCTATCTCATACCAAGCATCATCAGCATACTCGCTACCACCTCTAACCACATCCTTTAGTCGCTCTATCTTAGTTGCATTCTTCGATTTTATGCCATCGATAATTGCCAACTGGTAATTAGCATAGTGACATATAGGCGAATTAGTGTCGCGATAGGCACTTGCAATGCCATAAGCCTTGCGAGCGGCATCGAAATGGCGCTGAGCAAAGTGAGAATCGCCAAAACGATTCTGAGCATCATAGATATAACGCTCATGATCCTTTGCTACATACTCTTTAGAACTACGACGTAGAACACCATTGTCGTCGAAAACAAAACCACGAAGGTAGGTATCGAACGCAACAGACGCCATGTCGTACTCCTTATTTGAGAAATATGCATAACCGAGACCGTAGTGTGCCATAGCATACTCATTATCCGACTTAGGAGCACAACGGATGTAATCCTCATACATCCTCTTAGCCTCGTCATACTCACCCTTGATCATCGCAAGCTCGCCCATCCAATAGTAGGTAAGCGCCTTGTATTTAGCACTCATACCTATCGACTTAGACTCATCCAAAAGTTCACCTGCCAACACATAGTTGCCAGCGGCAATCTCATCTACAGCACGATAGACCGTGATCTTCTGGAGAGCAAGACGAAGATCCTTGCTAGGATTCTGAATCGATTTGATGATGTCGTATGCCGCCTCATAGCTACTCGAGTTGTAGTATGTCGCAACGATAAGATTCTGAACTTCAGCACAATGTATAGACTCTGGGTAGCGCTGGAGATATTGGTTTAGCACGTTGAGCGACTCATTCATGACGCCACCGAGTTCAAATACAAGGCGTCCCTGGTTAAGCAGTGCATTCTCGGCAATAGTCTCGTCGAAGCCCTCGACAGATGCCATGGCAAAAGCCTTTGCAGCATTCGACTTATCGCCAACACGAAGGTAGCAGTCGGCGAGGTGGTACGAAGCATTCTGCGTGAGATGATCGTTAGCACCACACACACTATTAAGTGGCTCGATAGCATCCTCGTAGCGAGCTAGACGATAGAGCGAGTAGCCCTTGATGTAGTTCTCCTGACGAGCATACTTCTCTTCGGGGTACATCGATATGTACTTAAGCGCCTGAGCGTAATCATTCTGTATAAAATATGACTCAGCAATGATACGCACAAGGTCGGGGCGCACATCACTCGTCGAGGTGGCGAGAAGACGTTCACCCTCGCTGATCACATAGTTGAAGTTCTGCTCGCGATACTCTATTTGGAGCAGATAGTAAGGTATCACCTGACGATATGAATCGCTATGTGCCAACGACTCAAAACCAGCCTTTGCCAGATCATAGCGATAGGAGTGATAGTCGATATACGACAGGTAGTAGCGTGCATGCTCGTAATAAGGGCTCTTAGGCGGGATATTAGCAAAACGACTAGATGCACTGAGATAGTCACCTTGTGTGAAACGGATATATCCCAGGCGAATATCGTAGCGCTCCTTCTCGAGGGTGCTCAGCGCCTCGTAGTCCACCTCATCGAAGAGTGGTTCAGCAAGCTCAAGATTGCCATTATCGCAGTGATAACAGCCAAACATAAAGAGCATACGGTTAGCATACTGGCTCGATGGATAGTGCTCCATAAATGCACTCATGAGAGCCTCAGCCTCCTGAGAGCCTAGCTCCACATGGCAGCAGACAAGCTGGTAGTCTACCCACTCGAACTCATAGCGATCTTTGATCGGGTCAAGACCACGACGGTACTCCTGTAACGCTAGTTTAGCATCAGCCCAGCGACGACGCTCAACAAGCTCCTCGATATTTGAACGCTCACCATCGGGATAAGCGATCGATAGGGTTGCATAAGACGACGTAAATACAAACATCGACACAAGCAATAGCATACAGCCCCTAAGACTAGCTACGCTGCCACCCCTAAAATTGACTAATGATTTTACCCTCTTCTGCATAGTCACACGTATATAATATAACGCAAAGATAGTAATTTTTCTCTATTCCAACAATACACAAAGGAACGATTATTGTCCTTATCCTGAAAGAAATATATAAAAAAAGAGATTATGACACTTAAAATTACCATTTCGCTTAGCGACCAACAGACCTTCACACTATCTGAAGAGAGATCTGTCGAGAGTCTAAATCCCAAAGAGTTGATGCTATATGCGGCAGCTAAATGTGCCGGTTTAACAATCCTTGGAGTGCTCAAAGAGCATGTCACGGCACTCACCTCATTTGAGATAAGCATCGAAGGAAGAGTATCGACACCTACGCTCGTTGCCGAGAGCCGATTCCTACATTTTAACATAATATACAATGCACGATGCCGAACACTCAAGGATCAGATTGTGATAAGCCGTGCTGTGAACCTCGCACACGACAAATATTGCGGACTCTTGCAGATGTTTCGACAGATAGCCCCCGTGATGCACGAGACATCGATAGTAAGCACCGAAGATAACGTATAACCAACCAAACATATGATTAAGACCATGTGGCGATACATCGCACTAATAACTCTCATAGCAGGGTGTAGCCACCCTACCCCACAGCCCGCTGAGCATATCCAGAACGTAAAATGCAGCAAGGTAGTAGCACTCAGATACGAGGAGCGCGACTTTGCAGCACTGAGCACAGCCGACGATGCTGTGAACCTAGCATTCAAGATATCGGGGCGAGTTATTAATATACCCGTAGCCAAGGGCATGACTGTTAAACGCGGAGAGGTGCTTGCAGAGCTAGACAAGCGCGATGTAGAGCTACAGGTCGAGGCTGCAAAGGCGACATACATTGAGCAACAATCAAGACTGCGCCGTGCCGAACGTCTCCTCGAGCATAATGCGATATCGCAACAGGAGGTAGAGTCACTTGAGAGCAGCCTCACACAGGCTCGCTCGGCATACGAAAATAGCCTTGACCTGCTACTCGACACACGCATTGTAGCGCCATTTGATGGTGTAGTAGAGCGAACATATGTTGATGCATTTCAGCGTGTTGCATCTGGCGAAACAATACTGCGCATTGTAAATCCCGTAAGCTCGACCATAGGCTTTACCGCACCAGAGAGCATCGTGACGATACTCGACAAGCCCACAACGCGTTTCGAGGTACGCTTCGATGCTTGGCCAACAGAGACATTCGCAGCCGTGATCAAGAGCTTTGCACGCACCTCTTCCGATGCACTTGGCTTTCCCGTATCGCTCAGACTCATTAACGTCGATAGCAAACGTTACGACATCTCGCCAGGAATGACCTGCATGGTACGAGTGATAACACCCGAGCACGATAGCCACGCCGTAGAGGTACCCATAGCAGCAATATATGCGCCGATATCGGGAGGTGATTACGTATGGGTCGTCGACAAGGATAACCGAGTACACAGCCGCAAAGTGAGCATATCTCGGAGCGCAGCAAACAACTCGGTAGTCATTGACAAAGGTCTTGAGGAGGGCGAAGTAGTAGTGACCGCAGGAGTGTATAAACTCACTGAAGGTCAGAAGGTACGCATCGTTAAATAGGTAGTATAAAACATGTTAAACATCACCAAATACGCCACACGCCATAGTGCTGTCGTACGACTCATTATCGCGATGATTATAATAGGTGGCATATATGCCTTTGCGACACTTGGCAAGCGCGAAGACTCGACCTTTATAATCAAAACAGCCGTCGTAACATGTACCTACCCTGGAGCTACTCCCGAAGAGGTGGAGAGGCTTATCGTGGAGCCTCTAGAGCGCACACTTAAGAGCATCAGCGCCGTGGACGAGATAACCTCGGAGGCACACTTCGGATATGCACGCCTCATGGTCAAGCTACTACCATCGACACCTGCACGTGCAACCACCGAGGTGTGGAACGAGCTACGACGCAAGATTGCAGATATACGCCCACAGCTACCCTCCGAGACCGAAGAGATTATCATTGCTGATGACTTTGGAGATCTATACGGCTTGTATTATGCTCTAATGGGCGACAAGGGGTATAGCCGTGATGAACTACGCCAATACGCCCTAGAGATCGAGCGCGAGCTATACCATATCGAGGGTGTTGACCGTGTGATGCTCAGTGGTGAGCAACCTAGCGAGGTGCAGATAACCATCACCCCTGCTACACTCGCCATGTTTAACATACGTCCCAACGAGATTCGACGTGCCATAGCATCCGAGAGTGCAACAATAGAGCTTGGCGAGATAGACTCTGACGAACTGACAATAAGACTCTCCGAGGACTCGCCATACACGACAATTGGCGACATCGAGAATCAACTGCTTACAGCGCCCGATGGGAAGCAATATCGGCTAGGAGACATAATGCGTGTAGAGATGGTAACGCACGAGCCTATGAACTTCATCATGCGCGTTGATGGTGTTGAATCGATAGGCATTGCCGTAGCGACAAATCCACACGAAGATGTAGTTGTCGTAGGCGACAATGTAGAGAAGCGGCTGCGCGAGATCGAGAAGCTGTTGCCCGCAGGTATTGAGTTGCGCACCATATATCCCGAAAACGAGATTGCACGTAAGGCGACAAACGACTTCTTAATAAACCTTGCAGAGTCGCTGGCAATAGTAATACTTCTTATAATCATGACCATGGGCTGGCGCTCGGGAGTTGTCGTGGGCAGCTCGCTACTTCTCTCGATATGCGCCACCCTGCTCATCCTCCTCGTCACGGGCGACACCCTCAACCGCACCTCACTAGCGGGATTTATCATCGCCATGGGCATGCTCGTAGATAACGCTATAGTGGTCACTGACAACACATCGCAACTTATGCTCCGTGGCATACCTCGCCACATCGCCGTAGTCAAGGGAGCCACCGCACCACGCCTCGGCTTGCTGGCAGCGACACTCATTGCAATAATCTCATTCCTACCTCTACAACTCGCCCCATCGTCGGTTGCCGAGATCATAAAGCCACTATTCATGGTCATAGCCATATCGCTGCTCGTAAGCTGGCTATTAGCTCTGACACAGGTGCCCGAGATGAACCTAGCACTACTCAAGCCGTCATCGTCAATCTCTCCCGACGCTGAACGCTCAGCATGGTTTCGCCCAATTGTCGGGATGCTGATACGACATAAGTGGCTTGTAGCAACCATCACCCTACTGCTCTTCGTGCTATCGTTAATATCTATGGGCAACATGCCGCAAAACTTCTTTCCGAAGCTCTCGAAGCCGATGTTTCGTGCCGACATAATACTACCCTCGGGCTACGACATCGAGGCAACAGAGAGACGACTCGAGCGCATGACATCGTGGCTCCTAGAGCAACCCGAGGTAAAACAGGTATCGACAACGGCTGGAGCTACTCCTCCGCGCTACTACCTGGCAAGTAGCAGCTACGCCGAGCGCCCTGAATATGGCAACATTCTTATCGAGTTACACTCGGCTGACGATTGTGACAGAATCGAGGAGCGACTATCTCGTTGGGCTGAGCAGGAAATGCCCGATGTGTGGCTACGTACATCGCAATTCAAGTTATCCCCAGTCCCCGACGCCACGATAGAGTTTGGCTTTGTGGGTGATAACATAGATACACTCAGCGCCTTGACAGAGCGTGCTATGCGCCTTATGGCAGAGGTCGAGGGGGTGACTAACATCCGTAATAGCTGGGGCAACCGCATACCAATATTTAGCCCTCGCTACTCGCAGCTAAAGGGTCAGCGTATAGGTGTAGACCGCCAGGCTATGATGCTAGCGATAGAGATGGCTACAGATGGTGTCGCTGTAGGAACCATACGTCATGAGGATCGCGAGCTGCCAATACTTCTACACACATCACTTACAGACTCCGCGTCGCTGAGCAGGCTCTACACCTTGCCTATATTCTCGGCACGGGGCGCAGCATACTCGCTAGAGCAGGCAGCAGCAGGGTTTAACTTCGGATTCAGGCTACCGATAATCAAGCGCATAGATGGCTTCCGTGTGATGAAGGCGCAATGCGACCCTGAGCGAGGCGTTAACACCATAGCGCTACTCGCCACACTCGAAGAGAGGCTACGCAGCGAGATATCGCTACCCGAGGGCTACCGCATGAAACTATATGGCGAGGAGGAGAGCCGCACAGAGTCAAACGAGGCTATAGCAAAGCGACTACCCATCACCCTGATGTTAATTGTGGTAATCCTTGTAGTGCTGTTTGGCAACTATCGCGACCCGCTAATAGTGCTACTCACCATACCTCTGATATTTATTGGTGTTGTCGTGGGGCTCATTCTAAGCAATAACATGTTCGACTTCTTCTCGCTACTAGGTCTATTAGGTCTTGTAGGCATGCACGTAAAGAGCGCAGTGATACTGCTCGATAGAATAGGTGAGCTACGCAACGAGGGATACACCGTCGATCAAGCCGCGGCACGTGCAGCAACCGATCGTCTAAGCCCCGTGGTAACAGCGGCAGGAACTACCGTGCTGGCACTTATCCCACTACTCTTCGATGCTATGTTTGCAAGCATGGCTGCAACGATAATGGGCGGGCTCATCGTAGCAACACTCCTCATTGTGGCGGTGTTACCCGTAGTATATAGTATATTTTATAGGTAAGAAGTAATGCATAGAGTACTTATTATAATAGGCATGGTGCTTGGGACGGTAAGTGTCACAGCACAATCTACACTTCGGGAGTACACCGAGAAGGTCGTCGCGTACAACATTTCGATGCAGCGTGCTACGCTTGCCACCGAGGCTGCCGAGGCTGAGCTGCAACGCGCTAAGAAGGGGCATCTTCCCGCTATTGTGTTCGACCGTGCAGCGACACTAGACTTTCACAGTAGCCAAGGTGAGCGTAACTGGGGGTGGCGATCATCGCTCGAGGCACAGCAACTTATATATGGCGGAGGAGCGATTAAGGCAGCTGTCGAGAGTAGCAAATGTGAGATAGAGCTAAGCCTAATGGAGGAGGAGATGGCGCGACGTAGCACCATACTAAGTGCCGAACGCGCATACTGGCACCTCTCACACGCCGCAGAGTATCGTGAGTCGATACGCGAGTATGTAGCGATCATCGAGAGCCTACGCGAGGTGATTGCACGACGCGTCGAAGAGGGATATTCGTCGAAGGGCGACCTACTACAAATAGAGTCGCGACTGAGCGATGCCGAGTATCAACTATCGGAGGCAGAGCAGGCATACCTCATAGCACTACACAGCTATAATTCGCTATGTGGCATGCCGTTAGACACACACATATCGCTTCTCGAGTCGATACTTGGCATAAGCCACACACCGCAACGTAGCGACCTAACAGAGTTTTGCGACAGACACCCCGAACAACGTATTGCTGAGCTACGTGCCGAGATTGCTCGCTGGGAAGTGCGCAGCACACGTGCGCCATATCTGCCACAAATAACACTCAACCTTTTTGGCAACATGCAACCCACACTACCCCACACCCGAGAGTCGAAGATAGCCTTTGGCGGTGGCGCAGTATTAGACTGCCACACGCCGAGATTTCACCTATTCGAGCGACGTGCGGCAGTGGAGGAAGCCAAGAGCCGAAACATCGGC
>X129_Alpine_Ibex__coassemble_52_pt1 | contig 14376 bp, 10 predicted proteins | sample X129_Alpine_Ibex__metabat2_low_PE_004 | metagenome-assembled genome bin X129_Alpine_Ibex
CTTGCCCGTCTCTAGCCACTCGGGGTTAAGGTTAAATTCCTGAACAAATATATTTTTGTTGCGCTGTGAGAGCCCCGGCTTGCCTGTTTCGATCATTGATAGTGCTGCCTTTCCGATGCCAAGGCGCTGAGCTAGTTGATCTTGAGTGAGCTTAAGCTGTTTGCGCATAAGACGAACTCGCATTGCGGTAGTTTCCATATAAGATAAAATGATATTAAAATATTGTACTAAATACTTGACAAATTCATTAATTGAATATATCTTTGCGCTACAAAGTTAAACATTTTATTTATAAGTCCAAACATTTTATTGAAAAACTATCAAAATATCAAGTATGTACGAGGTTTCAGATGAACTTTATCTTGAAATTGCAACAAGGCTACTTGGCGAGGTTAGGGCTTTAGACTACTTCTCAGGGAGTATAATTCACACCGCAGGTGATGTTGAGTGTCGGCTCGTATGTTCGCTTATCGTCGAACGTGTCGGCGACACTGAGCGAGGTGTTAGGGTGAGTCGCATAACACCCGTATGGTGGGAGTTTCACACAACAGAGGGTAGCGTAGAGCTATTAAACGATTTCTCGTTTAGCACCCTTGTAGAGTTAGCGCTCTAAATCATTTCAAGCAGCGTAGAGACCATTCTCATCTTTGAAGCGATGCCTTCGTCTCTACAATTTACTCCCCATTCGCTTGCATCGGGGCAGGGGATTTATATTTTCTACTACTATTTTATGAACCAGACAATCACAGAGCAGTCATACTGCTCGTTTACCGACTTTGCACTAAGCGTATACCCTTTTCTCGAACTTACAGAGTTTCATAAGAGCTATTATAGCGTGCTTGAGGCCTTCGCTGAGGGTCGCATACGTAAATTGATAGTCTCAGTGCCGCCACAGCATGGTAAGAGCGTAGGAGCTACTACGCTTCTGCCTGCCTATATGCTCGGGCGTGATCCCGACACACGCATTGCCATAGCCTCCTACTCGGGGACTCTAGCCTCGAAGTTTAACCGTCGCGTGCAGCGCATCATAGATTCTCGCGAATACCGCGAGCTATTTCCTAATACCACCATCAAGCAGGGTACAAAGCCGCCAAGCTATATCCGCACCTCTGACGAGGTAGAGATAATTGACCATAAGGGTGAGCTGTTGTCTGTCGGGCGCGAGGGGTCGCTAACAGGAAATCGTGTTGACTGCTTCATTCTCGACGACCTATATAAGGATGCTATGGAGGCGCAGTCGCCCGTGGTACGTAGCAACTGCTGGGAGTGGTACACCTCGGTAGTGCGTACACGCATGCACAATACCTCGCGCGAACTTATAGTATTTACGCGTTGGCACGAGGAGGACCTTATAGGCAAGCTAATGCAGACTGAGAGGTGCAGGATGCTTACATGTATGGCAGATATCGACAAGGTGAAGGATGGCGAGTGGTTGTACCTCAACTACGAGGCTATAAAGTCCTCTCCGGCAACCGAACTAGACCCACGTGCCGAGGGTGAGGCGCTATGGCCCGAGCAGCAAGACATAAATCTGCTGCGTGAGAAACGCAATCTCGATCCTGTGCGCTTTGAGGCGATGTATCAGGGACATCCCTCGTCGCGTGAGGGTTTGCTATATAGCGATAGCTTCCGCGAATACGCCACCCTGCCACGCGATATAGTTGTGCGAGGCAACTATACCGATACTGCAGATATGGGCGAGGACTACTTAGCCTCAATATGTTATGTGGTAGATAGCGACGGGGTGATATACATTACAGATGTGGTATATACGCAGGAGCCAATGGACGAGAGCGAGAGGCTAGTGGCAACAATGCTTCAGCGCAACGATACTCGTAGAGCCACGATAGAGAGTAATAATGGTGGTCGTGGCTTTGCACGTGCCATACAGCGTCTTGCGCCCCGTGTGCGTGTGGAGTGGTTTCATCAGAGTGGCAACAAGGAGGCACGCATACTCTCGAACTCAGCTACGGCGCTCCATATGCTACGCATGCCGCGAGGCTGGCATATACGCTGGCCAGAGTTCTATGCCCATCTGACTACCTACAAGCGTCTGTTTCGTGCAAACCGACACGACGATGCGGCAGATGCCATCACCGGCATTGTCGAGCGCGAGGTAAGCTCGTCAGCGGAGGGGCGATGGCAGCGAGCGAAGTTTATATAACGAGTAGGAGGTTGTCGCAATTGATGCGGCAACCTCCTTATTATTATAATAGGTATCAGTCCTACTGAATATCGTTGTTGAGCTGTGGAATATCTGTCGATGTCTGCTTCTTGCCTAGGAGATGCTCCGAGAAGTAGTCTGCCATACGCCAGAAGAAGTACTCGTTCATGTCACCAAAGCCATGACGCTGACCAGGTAGGATAAGCATATCGAAACGCTTGTTGGCACGAATCAGTGCGTCCACAACGCGTAGCGTATTGCCGGGGTGTACGTTCTCGTCAATATCGCCATGCACAAGGAGCAGATTACCCTTGAGGCGTGAGGCGATCTCGGGGTTAGCCGTAATCTGATGCTCAAATAGAGTCTCTCCATCCCTCTCTACCTCCATGATGCCGTGGTGTTTCTCCGACCACCAACGGTTGTAGATATTATTATCGTGGTTACCAGCACATGACACAGCAACATCGAAGAAGTCGGGGTACATGAGGATTGCTGCTGTTGACATAAATCCACCTCCCGAGTGACCGTGGATACCTACACGCTCGATGTCGATAAACGAGTGACGTGCAGCAAGCTGCTGAGCTGCAACAACCTTATCCTTAAGACCATAGTCGCGCATATTACCATAGCCATAGTTGTGATACCACTTCGAGCGGTCGGGATGACCACCACGGTTACCTACAGTGATTACGATAAATCCGAGCTGAGCAAGACGGTCGGTGCGCACCAAAGGCTGATACCACGACTGCTCAACAGCCTCGGTCTGAGGTCCTGGATAAACATACTCGATGATAGGATATTTCTTGTTAGGGTCGAAGTCGTAAGGCTTGTACATCACGCCGTGAAGGTCAGTGATGCCATCGGCAGCCTTCACTACAAAGGTCTCAGGATATTTGTATCCTGCTGCCATAAGGGGCTCGATGTCGACAGCCTGAAGTGCTAGTACCTTGCGACCATCAGTTGAGTAGAGCTCTGAGACGGGTGCTGCGTCGACACGTGAGTAGGTAGTGGTGAAGAAGCGGCGGTCATCCGATAACGAGAACTCACCATTGAAGCCCTTAGGATCGAGCTGCTTAAGACCTGAGCCATCGTAATTTACGCGGAAGAGGTGTAGGTAGTATGGATTCTCATCCTTGTTGTAGCCTGTTGCTGTGAAGTAGATTACGCGCTTAGCATCGTCAACACCCAAGACATTAGATACGTGCCACTCACCCTTGGTGATCTGGTTTATAAGTTCACCATCCTTCGAGTAGCGGTAGAGGTGTGCCCAGCCAGTGCGCTCTGACCACTGAACAAACTCACGACCAGAGTTGATGAGGGTAGGATTCTGCCACTCTATAGAGGTGTTCATCTGCTCCACAACTACATCCTTAGCTGTTGCTGTAGCTACATCGACAACACACAGATCGGCACGCTTGATGTCGCGGCTCTGACGTATCACATAGAATTTATCGTTGTCGCCAAGCCATGTTACGCGCACAGGACGCTGGTAGCGATCTGCGTGATCGTAGGGCTCGTTGCAGATAAATAGCATCTGCTCCTTGTACTTAGCCATATCTACCTTGCGGCGCTCAAACTTCTCAGTATCGAAGAGCTCTAGCCAGAAGTCGGGGCTCTGCTCGCCGGGCATCTGATACTTGTACGAGAAGAGCTCTGGGCGCTTCTTGAGGATGTTGATAACCCAGAAGTCGAGCAACATTGAGGTGTTGCTGCGCACCGTAGCAAAGTGCTTAGAGTCGGGTGACCACTGCAATAGTACGCGGTAGCGCTCACCCTCCTTTAGTTGCTCAATGCAGTCCTCAAACCAGTGGTATGCCGTATCGTCTGTAGCATCTGTAGTGATCTGGTGCTCTACGATTGTCGAGTCCTTAGGGTCCACGATAAACTTCTCGACATCCTCTGTAGTCATGTACCAGAGGTTGTTGTCCTTCTGGTATACAGCGATACGACCATCGGGCGATACGTTAGCCCACTGTGGGTAACTACCGTCGCGCTTCTCAAGGCGTGTAAGCTCGCGCTGTGCTATGTCCCACTTGTAGTGCAACACGAGTGTCTTGCCCTCGGCATCCTTTGGTGCGTAGAGGTTGTTCTCGACAATGGCATTCGCTGGGGTTATGTCGAAGTGTACGTACTTATCCTCCTTGAGTTCGATGTTCGAGATGGGAAGATGCTGAGCATCAAATGGATACTGTGAGTCGATAGTTACTTTCTCGGCAAGCTCAGCCATTGTCCATAGCTCGGTCTGACGTCCTGCTGCTGGGTCGACAATGTAGTAGGTGATGGCATCTACGGTCTGCCACTTGTACCAGAACTTATTGCTCGACTCAAACCAGTTGGGTCGCACTGATGTCTGTGGCACAAGACGACGTACGCGTGCTGGTGAGAACTGCTCGGCGAGGTTGTAGTTAGGCTCAACAGCCTCGGGCTCATGAGCGAGCACAGGGGTTGCTGCTGCTAGCGTAGCAACGGCAACCAGAAGTAGTTTTAGATTCTTTAGCATATTATTTAAGTTTAATAATCTCTCATAACGAATATTCACACAAAGATAAACAAAAAAGCGTAAAGTGCAAAGAGTGGAGAGTAGATAGAAGTGAGATTGTGAAGGCATCTACAGTTGTACCCCGTTGGAGTATCAGCAATTGCTGTGGGTATTACCGTGAGCAGAACTCACTCTGAGTATTTTGGGGATAATGGGTATTATGGGGCTTCCCCAGAGCGAAGCGGTCATCCCCAGAGTGAAGCGGTCATCTCCAGAGCGAAACGGAAATCCCCAGAGTGAAGCAGAAATCCCCAGAGTGAAGCGGTCATCCCCAGAGCGAAGCGGAAATCCCCAGAGCCGAAGAAACGCCGTTAACACGAGAAATAAATTTGTTGGGAGAAGGTAGTAGATACAACGCTCGGCAAAAAAAATGCGGATGGGCTGTACTTGGACGTACTGCTCATTCGCATTTTCTTTTGTTAGCGGAAGTAGATGCTTCCTTATCGCAACAAATTAGTAGGATTTGGCAAACAAAACACGATACTTCGAAGGCTTGCCTGAGTAGATGCAAGTACCCTCCTCCTCTACGACATCCATAGGTATGCATCGGATGGTTGCCTTTGTTGCCTCCTTGATAGCCTGCTCGGTCTCGGGGGTGCCATCCCAGTGTGCCGAGATAAAGCCTCCCTTGGTGTTTAGCACCTCCTGGAACTCCTCCCAGGTATCTACCTTGGTAATCATCGAGTTGCGGTAGTCTAGTGCCTTCTGGAATATGTTGTTCTGAATCTGGTCGAGAAGGTCTACAACATAATCGGTGAGTCCCTCCTGCTTAACAATCTCCTTCGAGAGTGTATCGCGGCGTGCAAGCTCGATAGTGCCATTCTCAAGGTCACGTGGACCGAGTGCAAGACGTACGGGCACACCCTTCAACTCATACTCGGCAAACTTGAAGCCTGAACGTACATTATCGCGAGCATCGATCTTTACAGATACTCCCTTGGCGCGAAGCTCCTGAGCCATCTCCTCGAAGCGTGCGACAACCTGAAGACGCTGCTCCTCACCCTTGTATATAGGTACCATAACAACCTGAATAGGTGCTAGTTTTGGAGGAAGCACAAGACCGTTGTTGTCAGAGTGAGCCATGATGAGCGCACCCATAAGGCGTGTCGATACACCCCACGATGTTGCCCATACATACTCCTGCTTACCCTCCTTTGAGGTGTACTGTACGTCGAAAGCCTTGGCAAAGTTCTGACCTAGGAAGTGTGATGTGCCGCTCTGTAGAGCCTTGCCATCCTGCATCAATGCCTCGATTGTGAGTGTGTCTACGGCACCTGCAAAGCGCTCGTTAGGCGACTTATGACCTACGATCACAGGCACGCCCATCCACTCCTCAGCGAATCTCTTATAGACGTTGATCATGCGCTCTGTCTCCTCCTGAGCCTCCTCGGCTGTGGCGTGTGCGGTGTGACCCTCCTGCCATAGGAACTCGGCAGTACGCAGGAATAGGCGAGTGCGCATCTCCCAGCGCACAACGTTAGCCCACTGGTTGCAGAGGATAGGGAGGTCACGGTACGAAGTGATCCAGTTCTTGTATGTATTCCAAATGATGGTCTCAGATGTGGGGCGCACGATAAGCTCCTCCTCGAGACGTGCTGCGGGGTCTACAACAACACCCTTGCCCTCCTCATCGTTCTTCAGGCGGTAGTGAGTCACTACGGCACACTCCTTGGCGAAGCCCTCAACGTGGCTTGCCTCGCGCGAGAAGAATGACTTAGGGATAAAGAGTGGGAAGTAGGCGTTCTCGTGACCTGTCTCCTTGAACATGCGGTCGAGTACGTCGCGCATCTTCTCCCAAATAGCATAGCCATAAGGCTTGATAACCATACAGCCGCGAACTGCCGAATTCTCGGCCAAGCCCGCCTTAATAACCAAGTCGTTGTACCACTGCGAGTAGTTCTCGTCGCTCTTGGTCAGGTCTTTTAATTCAACTGCCATAATATTCTCTATTTTGTTCTTGTTTCGAGCACACGTATACCATTAAGGTATAACTGGCCGCAAAGATACGAAATAAACCTTAAATTTCAAAACCTAAAATTGAGCAATAATTGAGAGACTACAAAAAGACGAAATATTGAATTTTGGCGAAGCAAACGCGCGAGAATAGACGGATTCGATGGTACGGCTTGTCGCAGATGAGCTATACAACCAAAGATAGTAAGGATTTAGTCCCCAAAAAACAAAAATAATTATTCGTCTACTAAGCCTTGTAACCGAGTTATTATCAGCAAGTAAGGTAGTAATAAATGATCTAAGAGAAGGGTGAAAGATTAAAAAAATAGGTATCCCCTGAATTTTATTGTCAAAAATTCGTATATTTGTGGACAATATATACGTGAGTATATAGTTTGTAGATTTTTTGTATGGGGCGAATGGAGACTTAAAGGTGTGCAAAAAAAGACATATTTTTAGGACTACAGGCGACCATATGGGGTTTATTAACTACTAATACTTTTTTGCTTAATGGTGAAATCAAATTACATCATCGAGCTCTCGAACATCACCAAGTCGTTCCCAGATAAGGTGGTTCTCGACGATGTCAGTTTGTCAGTAAAGAAGGGCGAATTTCTCACGATTCTAGGTCCTTCGGGTTGTGGTAAGACCACACTACTGCGTCTTTTGGCGGGCTTTAATAGCGCCACAAAGGGTGAAATCCGTATCGCAGGCGAGGTAATGACCGATGTGCCTCCTCACCTACGACCAGTTAACACGGTGTTTCAACGTTACGCCCTATTCCCAAATTACAATGTTTACGACAACATCGCCTTCGGTCTGAAACTTCAGAAAGTCGACAAGAAGGAGATAGAGCAGCGCGTGAAGCGTGCCCTTAAGATGGTGGGCATGACCGACTACGAGCATCGCGACGTACAGTCGCTCTCGGGTGGTCAGCAGCAGCGTGTTGCCATTGCTCGTGCTATTGTCAATCGCCCTCAGGTGTTGCTCCTCGACGAGCCACTAGCGGTACTCGACCTCAAGATGCGTAAGGATATGCAGATGGAGCTTAAGGAGATGCACCGCGACTTGGGCATTACCTTCGTTTATGTTACGCACGATCAGGAGGAGGCGCTCACGCTCTCGGATACTATCGTTGTGATGAACGAGGGTGTTATCCAACAGATAGGCACTCCTACCGATATATACAACGAGCCTTGCAACGCCTTTGTTGCCGACTTTATTGGCGAGAGTAACATCCTCAATGCTACGATGGTGCGTGACCGTCTTGTGCGCTTCATGGGCAAGGAGTTCGAGTGTATAGACGAGGGCTTTGGCGAGAATGTCGAAGTAGACGTGGTGGTACGCCCCGAGGATGTATATATCATCCGCAATGCCGAGGCAGCAATGTTCCACGGCACGGTGCGCTCATGTATATTCAAGGGTGTTCACTACGAGATGTTTGTAGACACGCCTGATGGCTATGAGATTATGATTCAGGACTATAACTGCTTCGACGTGGGTAGCGAGGTAGGCATGATGATCAAGCCTGCCGACATACATGTCATGCGTAAGGAGCGTACCGAGAATGTCGTTGAAGGTACGATGCTCGACTCGACACATGTTGAGATTCTTGGCGAGAGCTTTGAGTGTGAGGAGCAGAATGGTGTGTCGCAGGGTGAAAAGGTTGATGTTCACTTCAGCTTCGACTCTGTAGAGCTTACCGACGACTCGGAGGATGGTACCTCGTGGGGTACAATACGCTTCATACTCTACAAGGGCGACCGCTATCACCTCACGGTACGTACCGACGAGGGTGAGAATGTGTATGTCGACACTCACGACGTATGGGAAGACCTTGACGAGGTGGGTATCAAGATAGCTCCCGCGGCATTACGAATATGTAAGCGTAGCTAGCATAGTCTAGGCGTTTAAGTTTAATAAGGTTTTATTGAGTTATAATTGTTCTAACGAAGAATGAATAGTTTGGTAAAATTCTTTTCACGACGTCGTACCTGGAGTATCCCTTATGCTATATTCCTTGCGATATTTGTTGTGATACCGCTCGTTCTTATCATGGTATATGCCTTCCAGGGGAATGATGGCGGCTTCTCGCTCGAAAACTTCCGAAAGTTTATAAACCAGCCAGAGGCAGCTAATACGTTCATCTATTCGATAGGTATTGCCTTGATAACCACGATTATATGTGTAATACTGGGCTATCCCGCAGCCTATATTCTCTCGCGCATTAACTCCTCTACGGCACGCATCGTTGTGATGTTGTTCATCCTGCCGATGTGGATTAATGTGTTGGTGCGTACGCTTGCTACGGTGGCTCTCTTCGATTTCTTGCGTCTACCTCTAGGTGAGGGTGCACTCATCTTTGGTATGGTCTACAACTTCATACCCTTTATGATCTATCCCATCTACAACGTGCTTCAGAAGATGGATCACTCGCTTGTCGAGGCGGCTGAGGATCTTGGCGCCACACCACGCCAGGTGTTCACGCGTGTGGTATTTCCACTCTCGATGCCAGGTGTTGTTAGTGGCATCATGATGGTCTTCATGCCTACGATATCTACCTTTGCTATTGCCGAGCTGCTTACGATGAACAACATCAAGCTCTTCGGTACTACGATTCAGGAGAATATCAACAACGGTATGTGGCACTATGGTGCAGCGTTGTCGCTCATCATGCTCATTATCATAGGTATCACAACGCTCTTCAGCGACTCGTCGGAGGAGGGCACTAACGAGGGCTTGCTATGATGAAAAAGGTACTTTCAACAGGATATTTGGTGCTACTGCTTGTGATGCTCTATGCACCTATTGCCATCATTGCCATCTTCTCGTTCACCGAGTCGAAGGTGTTGGGTAACTGGACAGGTTTCTCCACAGAGCTCTATACGTCGCTATTCTCTGGTGGTGTGCGCTACTCGTTGGTCGATGCCATAAAGAATACCTTTATCATCGCTCTTATCGCAGCTACCGTATCGACGCTGCTAGGAACTATTGCCGCTATCGGCATCAACGACCTGCGCTATCGCAAGCGTCGCATAATGAACTTTGTGAACAACATCCCTATTCTCAATCCCGATATCATTACAGGTATCTCGTTGTTTCTGTTGTTCGTGTCGCTTGGTGTGAGCCAGGGTTATACGACAGTTATCTTGGCGCATATAGCCTTCTGTACGCCATATGTGGTGCTCAGTGTCATGCCACGTCTTACGCAGATGAATCCAAACATCTATGAGGCGGCACTCGACCTTGGAGCTACGCCCATGCAGGCGATGCGTCGAATAATCATCCCAGAGATTCGCCCAGGCATGATCTCGGGCTTCATACTCTCGTTCACACTATCTATCGACGACTTTGCAGTGACCATCTTTACAAATGGTACCGATGGCTTGCAGACCCTCTCGACATATATCTATGCCGATGCCCGTAAGGGAGGTCTTACCCCCGAGCTACGTGCACTCTCTACCATCATCCTTGTTGTTGTGGTAGTGTTGCTTATCGTTGTTAACATCCGCGCACGCCGTCAGGCACGCCTTGCCGAGGAGCAGCAGAAGCAGGTAACAATAAAAAATAGAGTACGCCGATGAAATCGAGATATACTAATATTCTAACTGCGCTTATTACTATATGTGTAGCGCTATTTAGCGTGGGCTGTGGCATCAGCGAGGAGCGCATGCACACCCTAAAGGTGTATAACTGGGGTGACTATATTGACGAGGAACTGCTGACTGAGTTTGAAGAGTGGTATGAGGAGCATACTGGCGAGCATGTGCAGATCATCTACCAGACCTTCGACATCAACGAGGTGATGCTGGCAAAGATTGAGAATGGCATGGCTGACTTCGACGTGGTGTGCCCTTCGGAGTATATCATCGAGCGAATGATGCGTAATGAGTTGCTTCTACCAATCCTCACGCCTGAGTTCGAGAAGGAGATCAACGATAAGGGTATCAACTACTTCGATAGCGTGTCGCCCTATATTAAAGAGCAGTTCTCGTTGCTCGAGGCCCCCGAAGGTCAGGACCCTAACGACTACTCGGTAGGTTATATGTGGGGTACTACGGGTATCCTCTATAACGCCAAGTATGTCACCGAGGAGGAGGCTATGTCTTGGGACTTGATGTTCGACAAGCGACTTCAGGATAAGATCTTTGTCAAAGATGCCTTCCGCGATGTATATTCACCAATTTTGGTCTATGCTAAGACCCTTGAGGCGCGCGAGAATGGTACTCTAGGCGAGGATGAGATGCTCGATATCGAGACTATACGCCAGCTTATGTACGACTCGTCGGATGAGTCTATCGCTTTGGTTGAGAGCTACCTAAAGCGCATGAAAGAGCTTGTGGCAGGATGGGAGGCCGACTTCGGTAAGGAGATGATGACGCAGGAGAAGGCGTGGATCAACCTTATGTGGAGTGGCGATGCCGTATGGGCTATCGAGGAGGCTGCCGAGGTTGATGTGGAGCTTGCCTATACTGTGCCCGAGGAGGGTAGTGTGGTATGGTTCGATGGCTGGGTAATCCCCAAGTATGCTGTGAATACACGTGCTGCCCGCTACTTCATCGACTATATGTGTAAGCCCGAGAATGCCATCCGCAATATGGATGCTACGGGATATGTTAGTGTTGTGACCAACGAGGAGGTGCTCGACTATATCTCGAGCGAGGAGGACTACGATGAGGCTATCGACCTCAGCTACCTCTTTGTGCATGCCGATGGTACGCCTATCGAGGGTTCTGACAGCGTATATACCGACCCTGTGTTGTATCCGTGTCGCTCGGTTATCGATCGCTGTGCCGTGATGCACGACTCGGGTGACCGCACCGATAAGATGTTGGAGATGTGGTCGCGCGTGAAGGGTGATAACCTCTCTACGGGTATGCTCGTGGGCATCATACTCTTCTTCAGTGTATTGCTGATCTGGGGTATCGCCCGCAAGATAAATGCTTATCGCAAGAAGCAGAAGCATCTGAAGCGTCGTCGCCATCGTAGCCAGACAGAGAAAAAGACAAAATAGAAAACCAATATTTATAAATACTTAAACCTAAACTATTTAACGATGACAAGAAAGGTATTTTCCCTGCTTGCCACCCTTGCGCTTATTATCTCGGCGCAGGCAACAACACTTACTCCGAACCTTACTAGCGAGCTTTCGTCATCTTCGGCGCCCTCACTAGCCCTTGCCTCTGATGATGAGGAGGATGAGGGGCTATTTTGGTGGAGTGCTGGAGCTAACTTAGTCTCAAACTATCTATGGCGTGGCTACGACCAGTCGTACTATGGTAATATGTTTGATCCAGCAATACAGCCAAGTGTGACACTCGGTCTAGGTGCTTTCTATGTTGACCTTTGGTATAACTATTCGACCTTGAGTACTTATCAGGAGCTCGACATGACCCTTGGTTTCGACTATGGAAATCTTTCGGTTACCCTTTACGACGTGTGGTGCGACTATGGCAAGGCATTCTGGCAGAACGACTTCCTCGATGATGAGAATCATAGCCTCACGGCTACTATCGAGTATACATTCTTTGACCGTCTGCGCCTACATTGGGGTACAACATTCCTCCACTCTTCGGATTGGCTCTACAACGATGATGGCTCACGCAAGCGTCGCGCCTTCTCATCATACTTCGAGGTAGGCTACACTCAGCCTATCAATGATCTCTTTGACATCGAGATTACGGCGGGTGCGTCGCCCTGGACTGCGCCATTCTGGTGCGCAGGACCTCAGCGAATCATTGATGGTGCCCCAGAGCTTGACTTCGATAATCTGCCCCAGGGCTTCAACGTAACTAACCTCAGCCTTATGCTTAACAAGGAGTTTGAGGTGGGTGGTGCGACAATTCCCGTAAACCTGGGCTACACCTTTAACCCTACCTCAAAGCGCCATTACGCTATGATTAAGACTGGCTTCTCGTTCTAGCGTCAGCTACGACTGATAAGGTTCAATGTAAAAGGAGATGACTTGTTTGTGTTGGGTCATCTCCTTTGTTCTATCTATATCTCTCTAAAAGTGCTCGAAGCCTCTTAGCTCTAACTCTGTTGGTGTGCCATTCTCCAACCATCGTAGTTCTCGCGACTCGGTTATTCGACCTATGGCTGTGAGGGTTGTGTTTGTAGCTGCTCTCAGCCCTTCGGCAACTGACGCGAAACACTCAGGAGATAGGGTGAGTAGTAGCTCGAAGTCCTCGCCACCCGTTGTGGCATAGCGTATGTCGTAGTCGGTGGGTATTGCCGTAAGTTCTATGTCGGCACCTACTCCCGAGAGCTCCATTATGTGGCGAATGTCCGAGGCTATGCCATCCGAGAGGTCCATCATGGCGTGTACCTCGCTACGCGTACCAAGAAATATACCCTCGGCGATGCGTGCCTGAGCCAGGCGGTGGGCGCGTGCAGCCTCGGTATTGAGGTCGCCAAACATGATATCTACCAAGCCTTTGGATGATGCTCCGAGCTTGCCCGTAACTGCCACGATGTCGCCTATGTGTGCATCGGAGCGGCGCTTGATATTTGCCTTGGGTGCACGTCCTATGGCAACCACGTTTATCGTTATGCGGTCGCGTGATGCTGTGGTGTCGCCACCAACGAGAGCTACGCCCTTAAGTCTGCTCGCCGCGTAGTATCCACGCATAAACTCCTCGCTCCACTCGCCCTGCGCCGACTCGGGCAGCGAGAGGCTTAGGAGTGTGGCTATGGGCTTAGCACCCATTGCCGCTACGTCCGAGAGGTTTACCATAAGGCTCTTGTGTGCTATCTCCTCGGCAGATGATGCGCCACGCAAGAAGTGGACATCCTCGACAAGCATGTCGGTAGTCATCACCAGTGCATCATCGCCCATGTTTAGGACCGTGCAGTCATCGCCAATAGGTTCAAAGCCGTGGTGGGGTAGTGAGCCAAACATCGAGGCTATGTCGCCAATAAATGAAAATTCAGATTTTTTCATACCGCATAAAGAGTTGAGGCTGACCACCTCATTTAGCCAGCCTCAAATTAATTTTTATAGACTCTTTGTGCGGTCGTAGAACTCGCAGGTAAGACAGTTGAACGTGCCCTTTATGGTGTGGCCGTTGTCGTCAACGCAGTCGAGCGTAACGATGTAGTCGTTGCCATCTTTCTCAATAGTTATAGAGCCATCGGCAAGCGGTGCTCCCTGCGATTGGTCTACATAGTCGTCAATAATCACGTAGTACCACGAGTAGAGATACTTCAGACCCTCGATCATACCTGCGATGAAGCAATTCTCCTTAAGCTCAAGGTCAGATGCTGCTGTATAGGTGCCTACAACACTCTCAGGAGTCTCCTCGAGCGAGTCGGTGATAAGGTCGATTGTGAAATAGTCACCGTTGATAGGGCTTGTGCTCTCCATCAGCGATATCGACCAATGAGCCTTACCCGTATCGTAGTAGTCGCCATAGTACATCATACGCATAGTGGCGCTTGTATGCTCGAACGAAAGGTTGTCGGTAAGTTTCGAGCCATACTCTGGAGAGTATACCGCGCTAGGCACGTGTAGCTCACCCTCGTAGACGATGTGGTGAACAGTGCCATCGGTCATTGTTACCTCGGCCTCGAAACGGTTATCGGTTACGGTTACCGTGCCGTGGCTAAATACGAACGATGTCGTTGGATTGCCATCTGCATCGTTGAAGTGAGCCTTGCTATACTGTGCATCGAAGCAACCTATGGGGCAGTTACCACTCTTGTCGAAGACGTATGTGCC
>X129_Alpine_Ibex__coassemble_55_pt1 | contig 13731 bp, 10 predicted proteins | sample X129_Alpine_Ibex__metabat2_low_PE_004 | metagenome-assembled genome bin X129_Alpine_Ibex
AGTCTAAGCTGCTCCATTTCAGCATAAATAGCTTGCAAATTTACTACAAAAAACTAAAATCTGCAAATTATTACTATTTTTGTGTCGAAAAATTATGCAATTAAGCGATTATTCGTAACAGCTATGAGTCAAGATAACAACCATTTGTTCCCTTTTATCATTACTCTCGATTGTGCATTTGCAGAGTTTTGGCGTTACAATCTCATTGTTCATGGCGAGGTGCTAGCCTCAGGTGAGCGACGTAATATCGTAAAGCACGTAGACGAGGTTGCCGCCGTTGGTAGCAATATCTGTGAAGTGCCCAGCACTTATCAGCGTGCTGGACACCTTGTTATTGATGCGGGCGAGGGTGACTCGCTACGGCTATACATATATATATTGCCTCATACGTTGCCCTTCACCGATTCTATTGGTGATGCAAAGCCCTTTGAGCTATGCGTCTCAATTTCGCATGGTGCTAATGTTGTGTATAAGCACCGCTACGAGATTAACCAGTGGTCGGGCGACAATATAGAGATTGTGTTGCAGTAGTCGTTAGATCGAGATATTGAGAATCTCAAGTTTAAGGATACCTGCAGGCACCTGAACCTCGACAATATCACCTACCTTCTTGCCTAGTAGCGCCTTGGCAATAGGGGTGCCGATAGCTAGCTTACCTTCGCGAAGGTTTGCCTCATTCTCTGAGACAATGGTGTACTCTACCTCGCGTTTAACGTTGTGGTTAAGGAGCTTCACGCGGCTTAGAATCTGAACCTTAGAGGTGTCGATCTTGCTCTCGTCGATAATGCGAGCCTTTGATAGTGTGTGCTCGAGCTGGGCTATGCGCATCTCGAGAAGTCCCTGTGCCTCGCGCGCTGCGTCATACTCGGCGTTCTCCGATAGATCACCCTTGTCGCGAGCCTCGGCGATGGCTGCTGCCGCTGCAGGGCGTTCGTGCGAGATCATGTGGTTGAGCTCCTCTTTGAGCTTATTCATGCCCTCGGCTGTTAGATAGATAATTTCGTTGCTCATAGTTCTATTTTTTATATTTCAATTTTCTTTAGTAAGCATAAAAAAATAATGAATTCCAATCCTTGTGAGATTAGAACCCTTCCTAAATGCACTACAAAGGTAGCCCATTTTTTTGAATTAGCAAAATTTTTAGGCACAAAGTGTGCCAAACAACACCCCTTCAGATATCTTACGTGGCAGCTCTGTATATAATACCTGTGAGCGTTAAAATAGCTCTAGTTGTTCGGGCGCAGAGTTGAACGTTAGGCGGTGGTAGGGGGTAAGCCCGAGATTGCGTATTGCTAGTCGATGCTCGCGAGTAGGATATCCCTTATTCTTTGCCCAACCATACTCGGGATACTCCTCGGCCAGTCGCAACATATACTCGTCGCGGTGGGTCTTAGCAAGTACCGATGCTGCTGCTATGTTAGCATATTTGCCATCACCCTTAACTATTGTGCGATAGGGTATGTCGAGATCTGTACGAAAGCGGTTGCCATCGACGATAATATACTGTGGGGTTATTGTCAAAGCCCTGAGCGCCAGGTTCATCCCTTCGATAGAGGCATTTAGAATGTTGATTTGATCAATGCGCTCGGCGGTCACCTCCTTTACCGACCAGGCAAGCGCCTCTCGTTCGATTATCTCGCGTAGGAGGTTGCGTCGCCGCTCGGTCATCTGCTTAGAGTCGTTGAGTAGCGGGTGGTGAAAGTCGTGAGGAAGAATTACGGCGGCAGCAAACACCGAGCCGGCGAGACATCCGCGTCCCGCCTCATCGCATCCTGCTTCGATTAGCTTCGTCTGGAAGTTGGTCTCTAACATACTCTTTACTCGGCCTTTACCTCGGTCTGAAGCACTGTGTTGTTGGGTGTAAGTCCCGAGTCAAGGTTCTCGACATATTGTAGCATCGCTTCGCGAACGAGAATGTTGCTATCCCATAATCTCTTCTCTACAAGCGTCTTATCGATATAGCTCTCGGCGATGTAGTTGCACATCGCTACGCGGTATAGATGTCCCTCATCAAGGTCAAACAGGATATCTGTGGCATCGGGAGCCTCCGCAGGCTCGTTTCCGAGGATTATCTGGTAGGGGACATTTGAGCGGAAGTAGGCGTAGTGGGACTCCTTATCGGGCTGCTCGGGGGTGCCACTATTATACTTATCAAGGATAAATTTGCGGATCTCTGACGCTGTCATCTCTCCAAGATATATTGTCGAGAGGAATGGGTCGTTGTTGAGGATGTCGACGCGACGTACATCACCCTTGTCGATTGACGATAGGCGTACTCCTCCATAGTGATAGAAACACACCTCGGGCTGGAAACCATCGTGGTATGGATAGTTCATAAGGGCGTCTACTGTTAGGTTGGCAACACCATCATGTGTGAAGCTATCGTTGGCTGTTGCAACTACCTCATTGAGTTTGGGGTCGGAGAGTTTGATCCTATCAACTATTTCGCGCATAGTACGCTCTTCTTCGATTGTTGACATGTCAACTTGCTCATACTCGACATTGGCTATGGTGCCATTGTCGATAGATAGCTTGGCTACTGTTACATAGCGTATATTCTTGTTGTTCTGCGAGATGTGTGTGTTGCCATGTACTTCGCAAAGTCTGTCATGGCTGTGTCCTCCAGCTATCCAGTCACACTTGTCTGTGCGTTCAACAAGGCGGCTATCCATCGCTAGACCCATGTGCGAGAGTAGTACTACAAAGTCGTGCTCTGCAGCTATCTCTTCTATGGTGCGTGATGCGCAATCCAGATCGTTTTCAAAGATAAAGCCTTTGTATACCTCATCCTTACCTAGGGGATGCCCCTTGCTGTCGGTATCAACAATGCCGATAAATCCTAGCTTGACACCCATGATTTCGTATGTGGCATAGCGCTCAAAGGGATACTGCTTTCCGAGAGTCTGCATATTGGCGCATATCCACTTAAATTCTGAGCCATCAGCCATTGTCATCAGAACATCAGCACCCTTGTCGAACTCGTGGTTGCCAAGTGTTACTACGTCGTAGCCTACGATATTCATCAGTTCGATGATAGGCATGCCATCTTGTTCGGCATCATCGACATATGCGTTGCCCGACACACGGTCGCCAGAGTCGACTAAGAGCACCTCACCGCGCTTCTCGTAACTCTTAACAAGTGTTGCTAGCTCGGGAAAGGCATCTATTGAGGCATGCATATCGTTGGTCGCGATAATATATATAACATCCTCCTTTTGCCCACAACCGAGGAGCAATGAGAGAGAAAATAGACTAAGAAATAAAAATTTTCGCATAAGTTATTCGTTTAACATGCAACAAAATTACAAAAAAATCATTATCTTTACGAACTATTTTATATAATATTATAAAATATGAGTACAAAACAGCAATTCGTAGACGTGCATTGCCTCAATGTTGGACAATGCCTCAGTGTTGAGTTTGGCACCTCTCTAGGCGAACTCCTCGACACTCTTCAGTTGGACGTGAAGTATCCTATACTTGCTGCACGTGTTAATAACTCGTACAAGGATCTTAACCACAAGATATATAAACCTATCACTGTTGAGTTCTTCGATATGCGCCACTACGAGGGTTATCGAGTATATCAGCGAACACTCTCGTTTGTGATGCAGAAGGCATCTCTTGAACTCTTCCCCGACGATAAATTACGCATACGTCACTCGCTGGGTAGTGGCTTCTATGCCGAATTTGACAGCCTGCGGGAGCTCTCTGATGATCAGATCGAGATGCTCAAGGGACGTATGCATCAGATAGCTGCAATGGCTATACCAATGCTCCGTACCAAGCGCCTCACAGTGGATGTTATCACGGAGTATGAGCGATATGACTTCGACGATCGTGTTGAACTACTCAGAACACGTCCTCATCTCTATAGCTCGGTCAACTATCTTGGTGATATGCCAGGCTATTTCTATGGACCACTTGCCCCCGACTCATCATACGTAGATCATTTTGATGTCGTGCGCTACTATAATGGTTTGTATGTTGCACTCCCCGAGCGTTCTAATCCCGAAAATGTAAATGCAGATATTAAGCTCGATAAGATGTTTGACATCTTCCACGAGTACCAGCAGTGGATCGACATTATGGGTGTGCCTACCGTAGGTGACCTCAATCGTCGTATCATGGAGGGTGACTCGTCGGAACTTATAAAGATAGCCGAAGCATTCCACGAGATAAAGATATCTAACATCGCACGCTCAATTGCTGAGGCTAATGAGGCGCGCGGTGTGCGCATGGCACTTATCTCGGGACCCTCGTCTAGCGGTAAAACCACATTCTCGAAGCGTCTTGGAGTGCAGCTGCGTGTGCGTGGCTACGATCCAGTGCTTATAGCTCTTGACGACTACTTTGTTGATCGCGATAAGACACCTCTCGATGAGAATGGCAAGCCCGACTTCGAGGCTTTGGAGGCTATCGACCTTGAGACACTTAACGATCACCTGCGTCGCCTCTCGGCTGGCGAGAGTGTCGAGATTCCGCGTTACGACTTTATATCGGGCAAGCGTCAGTGGCATGAGAAACCACTCAAGCTTACCGACCGCTCGATACTTATCCTCGAGGGTATTCATGCTCTCAATCCACGCCTTACACCAGGTGTTGCCGATGGTCTTAAGTTCAAGATATACATATCGTGCTTCACATCGGTTGCGATGGATAACTTCTCGCGCATTCCAACTTCGGATAATCGCATGTTGCGTCGCACGATACGTGATAACGCTACGCGTGGTAACAATGCGTTGCGTACGCTCAGCATGTGGTCGTCGGTACGCCACGGCGAGGAGAAACATATCTTCCCATATCAGGAGAATGCCGATGTGATGTTCAACTCGTCGCTCTTCTATGAGATTTCGGTGCTTCGTGCCCTTGCTGAGCCCGTGCTACGCGAGGTGCCCGATACCGTTCCTGAGTATGCCGAGGCTAAACGTATGCTTAAGTTCTTGGATAACTTTGTGCCTATTGCGCCTGACGAGATACCACCAACATCGCTGCTACGTGAGTTTATTGGTGGCAGCTCATTTAAGTATTAACCAAAAAACAACATAAAACAATTAATCTAATGAAAACCTTTGACAGCTTTGTAGACCGCCATGTAGGTCTAAACTCTAAGGAGGATCTCAAGGAGATGCTCGCAACAATTGGTGTAGCTTCTGTTGAGGAGCTCCTCCAGCAGGTCATCCCACAGAATATTCGTCTTAAGAAGGCACTCGACCTTCCTGAGGCAATGAGCGAGTACGAGTATGCAGCCCACATTGCTGAGCTTGCATCGAAGAACCGTACGTATCGTTCGTTCATCGGTATGGGCTACTATCCTAATGTTGTGCCTGCCGTAGTATCACGCAACGTGTTTGAGAACCCAGCGTGGTATACTTCATATACACCATACCAAGCCGAGATCTCGCAGGGACGTCTTGAGGCTCTGCTCAACTATCAGACAGCTATCCTCTCGCTTACAGGCATGGAGGTGGCTAACTGCTCACTCCTTGACGAGGCAACAGCAACAGCCGAGGCAATGCTCATGATGTACGCTTTGCGCTCACGTGAGGCTCAGAAGCAGGGTCGTAATCAGATCTTCGTGGACGAGAACATCTTCCCACAGACTTTCGACGTGCTTATCACACGTGCCGAGCCTTTTGGCATCGAGATTATTCGTGACGACTTCTCTTCGTACGAGTTCTCGGGTAAGGAGTTTGGTGCTATCTTGCAGTATCCGGCTGCTAATGGTGAGGTGCGCAACTATGCTGCGTTCGCAGCTAAGGCTCATGAGGCTGGTGTTACCGTTACCGCTGTTGCCGACCTTCTCTCATTGGCACTCCTGAAGTCTCCAGCAGAGTGGGGCGCTGATATCGCTGTAGGTACTACCCAGCGTCTTGGTTGCCCTATGGGTCTTGGTGGTCCAAGTGCCGGTTATATGGCTACACGCGATGCTTACAAGCGCCAGATGCCTGGTCGTATCATCGGTGTGTCGGTAGATCGTCTTGGTAATAAGGCTCTACGTATGTCGCTCCAGATGCGTGAGCAGCATATCAAGCGTGAGAAGGCTACATCGAACATCTGTACTGCTCAGGCACTCATGGCTTCGATGGTGGGCTTCTATTGTATATATAATGGTAAGGAGGGCTTGCAGCGTGCAGCACTCAATGCCCACACCGCAGCACTCACCGTGAAGGAGGCTTTGGAGGCTATGGGATATGTGGTACGCACAAAGGCTCTGTTCGATACTCTTGAGGTTGAGGCTGAGGCATCTGTAATCCAGGATATAGCACTTGCACGTGAGATCAACTTCTACTATCCAGCAGATGATTGTGTACGCATGTCATTTGACGAGGTTACTACCGATGCGGAGCTTCAGACCGTGGTAGAGATCTTCGCTGAGGCACGTGGCAAGAAGGCAAAGACGGTTAAGCGTGTTGAGGCTGCAGCTATCGCTGACGATGTTAAGCGTCAGAGCGACTTCTTTGCCGAGGAGATATTCAACTCATATCGCACTGAGACCGAGATGATGCGCTATATCAAGCGCCTTGAGTTGCGTGATATCTCGTTGATGAACTCTATGATCTCGCTCGGCTCATGTACCATGAAGCTCAACGCTGCACAGCTCATGCAGCCACTATCGTTGGCAGGCTTCCAGAATATGCACCCATTTGCTCCTGCTGACCAGGCTGAGGGCTATCGCGAACTTATCACCAACCTTGAGAGCTACCTCGCAACCATCACTGGCTTTGCAGGATGTACCCTCCAGCCTAACTCAGGTGCTGCGGGTGAGTACACTGGTCTTATGATCATTCGTGCTTACCACCAGAGCCGTGGTCAGGGCTATCGTAACATCATCCTAATCCCATCTTCGGCACACGGTACTAACCCTGCATCAGCAGCTATGGCGGGCATGAAGATCGTGACCGTAGCGTGTGATGAGAATGGTAATATTGATGTCGAGGATCTTAAGCGCAAGGCTGAGGAGCACGCTTCGGAGCTCTGTGGCTTGATGGTAACATACCCATCTACACACGGTGTTTTCGAGAGCCGTATTCGTGATATCGTAGACGCAGTACACGATGCTGGTGGTCAGGTATATATGGATGGTGCTAATATGAATGCCCAGGTAGGTCTTACTAACCCTGGCTACATAGGTGCCGACGTATGTCACCTCAACCTCCACAAGACCTTTGCAATGCCTCACGGCGGTGGCGGTCCTGGTGTAGGTCCAGTATGTGTTGCAGAGCACCTTGTTAAGTTCTTGCCTACCCACTCACTTATGGAGACTGGTGGCGAGGAGGGCATCACTGCTGTATCATCGGCACCTTGGGGATCGGCAATGTTGCTCCCAATCACCTATGGCTACATCCGCATGCTCGGCTTCGAGGGCTTGCGTCGCTCTACTGAGATAGCTATCGTGAACGCTAACTATATGTCATCAGCACTCAAGAACGAGTACCGTACATACTACTCTGGCGAGACTGGTCGTGTAGGTCACGAGATGATCCTCGACCTTACACGCTTCAAGCACGACTACAATATCGACTGCGGCGATATAGCACACCGTCTTATGGACTATGGCTACCACGCTCCAACACTCTCATTCCCTGTTCACGAGACTTTGATGGTTGAGCCTACCGAGTCGGAGTCTAAGGCAGAGATGGATCGCTTCATCGAGGCTCTCATCCAGATTAAGCGTGAGTGCGAGGCAGCAGCAGCTTCGGGCAATGCCGACAATGTTGTTGTGAATGCTCCACATACGGCACGTGAGCTCGCTGGCGAGTGGAACCACCCATACTCTCGTGAGGAGGCAGCATTCCCACTCGAGTGGATCGTAGAGGGTAAGTTCTTCCCATACGTAACCAAGATTGATAATGGTTATGGTGATCGTAATCTTGTGTGCCGCTGCATGTAATTTTCGATTATAAGGCAGCATCTGCGGCCCCTCAATCATTGGGCTGAATAGGAAATACGTCAAGTATGTCCTATCCAGCCCAATTTCTTAATCGAGGCCACATCTACGACCTTCTAATCAAAAATTGGGGGTGGTGGTTTCAGGGATAATGGGGACGATGGGGAAGATGGGGATTATGGGGACGATAGGGAAGATGGGGATCACTATCCCTAATCTCCTTAAATTCCCCAGTCTCCCCAGTCTCCCCAGCATCCCCAGTCTCCCCAATATCCCCAGTATCCCCAGACTCCCTCGTTCACAACCGTCTTAATTTTTTTAAGACCTTTAGGACCATTAGGACCATTAAGACCATTAAGACCATTACGAGGTCGGGTATCGGCTGTTGCTTCTACCGTTGGTACGCTTGTCCGCAACCATCTTAATTGTCTTATTGTAATCAAGACTCTTGCCCCCCCCAAAAAAAATGACCGCCACCTTTTGTGGTAGCGGTCATCTTCATCTTAGTCTACGACGGCTATAGCTTGTTAAGTTCGATCTCGAAGTCTGCCAACACGTTCATATAGTTGATGAACGCCTCGTAAGCCGAGCCATATGGGTTGAAATATGAGTGTACGTCGCCATCAGAGAACCACTTAGTAGCCATATAGTAGAAGTGGTCAGAGTTCTGCATGAATCGCCATACAAACTCGAAATCCTTATTCTTTGCCTTCTTAACCTTTGGTGCCAAGGCATATAGCTTGCTGAACGCCTCGTTCTGAAGGTCGTTGCCAAGCCATGCTGTGACGTCGCGCTCCTCATCAGCCCACGACATAGCATATGGGCAGTGAAGTACTGCCACTGGCTGTAGCTTCTTCGATGCCTCGCTAGCTGTTGCAAACTCTAGCTCGCCCGTAGCCAACATAGCATCTGGCAGAGCCTTCATAAAGTCGAAGATGCCAGTTACAGCCTTTTGATGCTCGCCAAATGTCTCGTAATCCATGAAGAGATTGACAACATCGCCGTTTTCAGATGCAACCCAGCCAGCATACTTATCAGCAGTGAGAGGCCACTCCTCCCAACCCTCGTTCGAGAAGCGGAAGGCAATGTCGTCCGAGAGCTTATAGTTGCGCAACAGCAATCGTAGTTTGTTGTCCACAGCGTCGGTATATACGAAGTTTGGTGACTTCCAACCTAGGATGTGACGTGCGCCCTCGGCAAGCATCGTCTTGAAGCCCATGCCCTCGACAGCCTTAGCAATATCGTCAGAGTAGATAAGCTCAGTATTGCGGAATGCGGTAGGCTTAACACCAAACTCCTCTTTAAGCATCTGAGTGTGTAGCTTCACCTCATGCTTGAACTCGTCGGTAGAGTGTAGCGACGATAGTGAGTGTGAATAGGTCTCGGCGAGGAACTCTACGCAGCCAGTATCGGCAAGGCGCTTGAACGACTCAAGAACCTCAGGAGCGTAAATCTTAAACTGCTCTACGGCAGAGCCTGTGATTGAAAATGTACACTTGAAAGCACCCTTATGCTTCTCTATAAGACTGAGCAACAATTCATTCATCGGAAGATAACACTCACGAGCAATCTTCTGCATGATAGAACGATTGGTAAAGTCGTCTAAGTAGCTATGGTCTTTGCCCATCTGGAAGAAACGATAGGTCTTCAAACGCCAAGGCTGGTGTACCTGAAAGTAGAAACAAACTGTCTTCATATATAGTTACCTTTATTATTATTTACACTTGTCGATAGCCTGCTGATATACATCCTTAATCTTCACAGCAGCGTTGAACCACTTGAGGTTGTTAACCTCGTCCATGCCCTTCTCCGAGAACATCTTCGCAAGAGCAGGGTAGGTGATAAGACTATAGATAGAGTCTGCCATAGCGTCTACATCCCAATAGTCTACCTTTACGGCGTAGTCGAGGACCTCGGCAACACCACTCTGCTTAGAGATAATCGTAGGTACGTTCGATCGCATAGCCTCCAGTGGCGAGATGCCGAATGGCTCAGATACCGAAGGCATCACATATACGTCTGAGAGCTGGAACATCTTCTGCACATCGTCGCCCTTGAGGAAGCCTGTAAAGTGGAAGCGATCCGAGATGCCAAGCTGTGCGGCACGACGTATACAGTGGTTCATCATATCTCCCGAACCTGCCATCACGAAGCGTACGTTAGGCACGCGCTTAAGTACCTTTGCAGCTGCCTCAATGAAGTAGTCAGGACCCTTCTGGAAGGTGATGCGACCAAGGAACGTGACAATCTTATCATCCACGCCACGCTCAGGCAGCGGGTTGTCGTTCTCGGCAAACTGTACAGCGTTGTGTACGGCAACAACCTTCTCAGGCTCAATGTTATATTTGTTGATGACGATGTTACGTGTGAGGTTTGAAACGGCGATAACCATATCGGCAGCAGCCATGCCGGCACGCTCGATCTCGTAGACGCGAGTATCGATATTGTCGCTCGACGAGCGGTCGAACGATGTTGCGTGCATGTGTACCACAAGGGGCTTGCCCGAAACGCGCTTGGCGGCGATACCTGCGAAGTATGTCAACCAGTCGTGTGCGTGGATAACGTCAAACTGACCCTCGAGCTGCTGTGCTACCTCGGCAGCAACAACAGCATAGCGGGCAACCTCCTCCATGATGTTTGCACCATACTTTCCCGAGAAGGTGTAGCGCTGTGTCCAGCTATCGCCCTTGCGTTCCCAGAACTTCTTACCTGTGCGCTCGTAACCCTCACGGTATGTTGCCCACTCCTCGGGTGAGATGTAAGGAACCATATTTGAGTCGATATGGATGAACGAGATCTTACGCATAATGTCATCTGCGCCCTCAATGCTTGAGTCACAATAGCGTGCCTCGATGTCGCTAGCATTGACAACCTTAACAAAGCTTTGGTCCTCGTCACCCGATGCCTTGGGCATCACGAAGATAACCTCCACGTCGTTGCGAGCCAAGCCCTGGGTCATGCCATAGCAGGCAGTGCCAAGACCTCCGGCGATATGGGGAGGAAACTCCCATCCGAACATTAAGACTCTCATAATCAATATATTTTATGTTTTATTTTTTTACACTCTTACGTACACACTTTCTCTTAGGCTTCTCGGTCTGACACTCTGCCTTAGGCTCAGCCTTCGATGCAGCCTTTTTGCGTGCAGGTCTCTTTGGCGAGTACTTATTAATGAGGTCATTGATGAATAGTAGACCTGCAACTGATGTTGCGTGCGATACCGAACCACGTGGACCGTGTGGTGGGTCACCCTCGAAGCGCTCAGAGAGTGAGCCTACACACTTTGTTTGAAGCTCCTCGTCGAATGCCTCCATAATACGCTCGGCGTCGGCAACATAGTTCGCGCCACCGAGGTCGAAGCACGCTTTCACGTACAACATCAAAGGCCATACCCATGCCGAGCCATTGCGCGACGCTAGATCTTGCGAGCGCTGATCCTCGTTGTAATTCGACTTGTAGTGCATGTTGCGAGGTGATAGTGTGCGCAAGCCTCGTGGTGTGAGTAGGTGCTGGTGTATTGTCTGTAGCGTAGTCACAAGTTGCTCATCGTTGAGCATGCGATAGTCAAGACCACAGGCTACAGCCATGTTACAACGGATAAATTTGTTCACCTCGTCGTAGTTTACGTAGTCGGCTAGGTAGCCCTCCTCCTCGAGCCAGAATTTAGAAATAAATGCCTCTCGTGTCTTTGCGGGCATATCCTTCCACTCTGCCACGAACTCCTTGTCACCCTGCTTCTTAGCAAGTGCAAGGGTATACTGCACGGCGTTATACCACAGTGCCTGAAGTTCCACTGGATAGCCGCGACGTGGCGTTATAGGCTCTCCATCAACGATAGTGCCCATCCATGTTAGTGGACGCTCTGCCGATGCCCAAATAAGACCATTGGGGTGCAGGCGTATATCATCAGTAAAGCCATTGCGATATGCATCGAGTATTCGCTTCATCGTGCTGCCATACTTTGCCCAAAGTTCCTTCTGTGTGATGTGCTTCTCAAGCTGTTGTAGGGTGAAGAAGAACCATAGTGGTGCGTCGATTGTCTGGGGCACTATCTTACCCTCAAGAAGACCGCTTGACTCGAAATCGCGAATTGCGGTGTCGAGTACAGCCATGCAGTCCTCCTTATGATTCTGAGCCAGTGTAAGACCTGGAAGTGCCATGAAGGTATCCTCCATAAAGGAGCCAAACCATGGATATCCAGCAATCACTTCTGTGCGGTCGCCAGGACGACGAATGATAAACTGACGTGCTGAGTGCTCAAGGCAGCTCTGGAAATCTATCTTGTGGGTACGACGCGATAGCGACGCCTCATAGACAGCAGATATAGTCTCGGGTGATGCCATCATGTCGGTAGCTGCCGAGAATATCACGCTCTCGCCCTTCTTGATCTTAAACTCAAAATATCCTGTTGTGAGCAGATCCTCATGACCCTCATAGCCGCGACGTAGCTCCTTCTGATACTCGAAGTTGTAGTACCAGTCGGGAGCGGCTACAAACTCAGCATCCTCCTTGTTGAGCTGCATATGAAGCCATGGGAAGCCCTCGTATAGGCGACACTTTACGCCGTAGGGGATAGGGTAGGCACGACCATCTGCCTCCAAGTTTGCCTTCGATAGTGCGTGCTTATCACGGAATGCTAGGAGTGGGCGCAGACGCAGGGTGGTCTCTGAGTGAGCATCAACCAACGTGTAGCGAATCATAAGCTGCGTACGGTTGTGAACCCATAGTAGCTCCTTGCGCAACACCGCGCCACCAACTCGGTATGTGATTGTTGGTGTTGGCGTGTATTCAAAGTCGGTGATATACTTGTGACCGCGAGGCTCATAGATGCCGTTGAAGCGGTGTAGAGCGAGGTTGAATGCCTGATCGTGCTGGATTAGAGTCTCATCGAGTGATGATAACAGAACATATGTACGCTCGCTCTGGTCAATGGGTGCGACCATCAAACCATGATACTTGCGCGTGTTGCAACATACAATTGTAGTGCTCATATAGCCGCCACGACGATCCGTAGCAAGCATCTCCCTGTCGAGCGAGTACTCCAAGTTGCCCAATTCGCGCTTGTCAAATTTAAGTCCTGACATAGTTAATCTGTATTTGTTAGTTTCTCTGAAGTCTATATAGTATATGGTCGGCATAATAGACTGAGAGTCAAAGACTTGGTCTATTATGTCGAGAATTATGAATATGAAATGTTGTTATCTGGATAGTAAAATTACATAAAATAATTTAAATAACCAAATATTTACAGAAAAAGTGACTCAATTATTGTGTCGGATATTAAGAAGTGTTCGGCAGGTATAGATATTCGTTTGTTGTTTCGGATTAGCTTGCCATCCGCAATCCATCGTTGCGCCTCCTGTTCAATGCGTTTCAGCTGATCGTGACCAAAATGCTCGGCGATGTAGCTGGTGTCGATGCCACGGCTTGTGCGTAGCGAGATCATTACGTATTCGTTGAGGTGATCCTCGGGGGAGAGTATCTCGCTATCGTAGCCAAACATATGCTCTGCATACTCTTTGGCTGTTGATGTGCACCATGTTCGGTTATCACCCGAGAAGGAGTGTGCTCCAGCACCTATGCCTAGATACTCCACACCACTCCAATATGCAGAGTTGTGCTCTGCATAGCGTTCTCGCTTAGCATAGTTAGATACCTCATAGTGGTCGTATCCGGCATCGGTAAGAGCTTGGTGTACGCGCGCGAACTCTCGCACTGAGCCCTCGTCGTCGATTGCGCGATACTCGCCCTTACGCGTCATTATACCTAGACGTGTGTGCTCCTCAATGGTGAGGTGGTAGGCGGAGATATGTTCAACGCCCAGAGCCACTGCCCGTTCC
>X129_Alpine_Ibex__coassemble_60_pt1 | contig 13549 bp, 12 predicted proteins | sample X129_Alpine_Ibex__metabat2_low_PE_004 | metagenome-assembled genome bin X129_Alpine_Ibex
GCTATCGTTGAGGTGTTGTACTCGTGCGGTCTGCGAGTCTCTGAGCTCACGACGCTTAGACTCAGCGACCTATTCTTTGGCGAGGGCTTTGTGCGTGTTGTGGGCAAGGGCGATAAGCAGCGAATAGTCCCCGTAAGTTCGGCGGCGCGCGATAAGATACAGCTATACATGGAGTTTCGCACTCCAAAATATAGCTCTGAACAGACGCTATTCCTCAATAACCGAGGTGAGCCCCTAACGCGCGTTATGGTCTTTAACATCATCCGCACTGCTGCGCGCATGGCGGGTATAGAGAAGCAGATCAGCCCCCATACACTTCGCCACTCTTACGCCACGCATATGCTTGAGGGGGGTGCTAACATTCGCCAGGTGCAGGAGCTATTAGGGCATGAGAGTATCGTAACAACGGAGATATATACGCACCTCGACTCGCGACGCTTGGGACGTGTTATTGAGGATTCGTTTGTCGATGTAGAACTATAAAACGTGCAGAATATGAGGAGGATATTTTTGCTCTGTATGTTGCTTGCTGTGACGTCTGTTGCCACGGCACAACGTGTTGAAAGTGATGTAAATATACTGTGCCATTGGGGCAGTATAAGTGCCACGCTTGCTGAGCCTGAGTCGGGTAGCGATACGGCAATTATCATCGTTGCTGGCTCGGGACCTACCGACCGCAATGGCAACTCGCAACTAAGCTTAAATCCATACAGCTATAAGATGCTCTCAGATGGACTCGTCGATAGTGGTTTTGCTGTTTTACGTTACGATAAGCGAGCCATAGGTGGCAGCCAAATTGCTGCTGAGGCGATCCCCTCTCTTGTGTTCGACGACTTTGTGGACGATGCGCTGGAGTGTGTCAAATTCTTGCGCGATAGGGGTTTTAGTCGTGTTGTGATGGCGGGACATAGCGAGGGGGGTCTTATCTCGCTAGTTGCTGCTAGACGTGGCGACCCTAGGATTGATGGTGTGGTGTTGCTATGCGCTCCAGGTTACTCTATCGATAAGATTCTTCTCAAGCAACTCAATGCTCAACTTATGCCTCAGTATATGTCGCTTGTTGTTGTGTCGAGCAAGATCGTTATGCGCCTTAAGGGAGGCGAGCGTGTTCCCGAGGAGGATATCCCCCATGAGCTGCTGTCGTTGTTCCACCCCACGGTACAACCCTTTATTATCAGCAACATGCAGTACGACCCCCAGATGGTAGCTGCAGCATGCCAGCAACCAATGTTGATTATCACCGGAGGTCATGATATTCAGGTGTCGACAGACAACGGTGAGCGTATTGCCGAGGTGGTGCCACATGCTAAGCACCTCACGTTCGAGTCTATGACCCACGTACTCAAGGATTTTGAGTCAACAGACCGCATTGAGCAGGTGGTAAACATCTATGTTAATGCCAAAGCCCCATTAACCGAGGGTCTTGTTAGTTCAATTGCAGAATTTGTTAATCATATAGAATAATTGCCTATGTCACTCATGAGTAAACTATTTGGTGGCAAATCGAAGATGCCCACCTACGAGACCGACGAGCTCACCATCAACGATCACACGTTTAAGCTAAGTTTCTTTGCCCATGCCTCGATAGCCATCGAATATGAAGGGCGCATGATATATGTCGACCCTGTTATGGGGCATGCCGAATACGAGAAGATGCCTAAGGCCGATATGATTCTGGTTACCCACTCGCACTATGACCATTTCGACATGGCGGCGATCGAGGCGATATACACCTCCGAGACGCGTATCCTCCTCGATAAGACCTCTGCCGAGGGCTTCCAGGGCAACTGCTTTACGATGCTTCCAGGCTCAAAGGCAGAGCCTTTCCGCGATATTAAGGTAGAGGCGGTGGCTGCATATAACACCTCGGCGGAGCAACTCCAGTTCCACCCTAAGGAGCGCGAGGATTGTGGTTATGTAATCACGCTTGACGATGCGGTGCGTATCTATATTTCGGGCGACACAGAGCCTACCGACGAGCTACGTGCTTTGAAGAATATAGATGTCGCCTTTATCTGTGTAAATCAGCCATATACAATGAAACCTGAGCAGGTCGTTGAGGCTGTGCGCGCGATAAAGCCACAAATATACTACCCATATCACTACGGTCAGGTCGACGAGCCCACAGATGTAGATAGGCTCTGTAAGATGCTTGAGGGTGAGTGCGATGTCAGAATCAGAAGTCTCGCATAGAGGATTTAGCTTCAGTGCGTTAAGGCATAGACTTGGGTCTATGCCTGCGCTTTTAGTTGCGCTACCACTTGTCGTGGGAGTGCTGTTGCATGCCCATGTGTTGCTGCCATTCAGAGTTGTTACTCTTATGGTTGCCTTACTGCTTATTGTTGCTGTATGGCTTCGTAGTAGTAGTGTGGCTTCTATTATGTTGGTCGGTGCAGCGCTCGCTCTGGGCTATGTTATTGCAGAGGTGCGTTCGCCTAGATGCAAGGTGCCATATGATTGTTATCTAGAACTCGTTGTAAGGCTTGATGAGATACCCTCTGCGCGAACTGATTATCGACTCTCGGAGGGGTGTATTGAGTTTTGGCGAAGCGACTCCACGTGGTATAAGTCAGGGGATAATGTTTTAGTGTGGTTGCGCGCAGATACTCTTGCGGAGGGCGACCGTGTGATGACGGTGGGGCGTGTGAGTAAGCAGATGTCGCGCATAGAGTCCTACGATAGGCTACTTCGCAATCGTGGTTTTGTGGGTGGCGTAGGCATAGACGATAGTTTGATCATCGACGTTGAACATGGGGCTGTGTCTCTGCATAGTAGGTCGGTGCGTAAGTTGGAGCGATATATGCGCGATACGCTGTCACATGCCAACTCCGAGGCTATGGTAGTAGGCTCGAAGCGTCTTATGTCGCAGCATCTGCGCGAGATATATTCGAGAACAGGTCTGGCTCACCTAATGGCAGTGTCGGGACTTCATCTCGGTATAGTTATGCTCATCATTGGTTGGATATTACGCCCCTTAGTGCTCCTGCATCGTGGCTATCAGCTGCGGAGCCTACTTATTGTAGCGCTGCTATGGGTATATGTCTTTGTTTCGGGCGGCTCAGCATCTGTAGTGCGTGCAGCGCTGATGTTTAGTATTCTACAGCTTGCCAATGCCTCCTCTCTTCACTACTCATCACTCAATTCGCTGCTTGTTGCTATAATTGCTATGGTGGTGTATCGACCTAATTATGTATACGACATTAGCTTCCAGCTATCGGTTCTTGCAGTCGTGGGTATTGTCGTTTGGGGTGTGCCTGCGATGCGTCTTTTGTCGGGAAATGGCTCTGTCGTGTGGTGGTTGCTGTCGACCATAGCTATCTCCGTGGTGGCGACGCTCTGGACGATGCCCATTGTGTCGCATACGTTTGGAGCTATCCCTCTCGTAGGCATTATTGTCACGCCTGTGGCAATGCTCCTATCCTACGTAATTATCGGCAGTGGGCTATTTGCGCTGTTGCTGCCTCACCCTATGGCTCTCCCCTTTGCGCGCGTCATGGACTTTGTGTCGAACATCGAAAATATTATCGTCGAACGCGCGGCAAGCTGGCATCTTGCATCTATAGATTGCCAGATGACCAGCACCGAGGTGGCGATAATTTACGGAATATATGCGTTAATAACTCTAGCTATGTGGTCGATAAACGAAAAAAGTGATAACTTTGCCACTCGATGAGTAACGATTATAACATAGAGGTGCTTCAACTCCCTGAGGTACGTGAGGCTTTGGAACGATATGTTGAGTGCGACGCTGCAAGTGTTGCGCTTAGGCGTGATGTGCCCCATGCTGCGGTGGTGGCTACCGAGATTAAGTATCTGCAACGCGCACGTCGCAAGCTGCCTACGCTTTATGCCGCGCGCTGCATCATCCCATCGCGAGCCTTTGAACAATCGTCGAGCGAGGAGTCGGCAGAGCGTAAACCCCTATCCGGAGATTCTGTTCTTGATCTCACGTGTGGACTGGGTGTCGACTCGTTGGCTCTTGCACGAAGATTTCGTCGTGTTGTAGCATTGGAGCGCGACGAGGCACTTGCCAATGTTGTAAGATATAATCTAGAGCTGCTACATGTTGATAATATTGAGATTGTCAGCACCTCTGCCGAGGAGTATGTCGAGCAATGTGTTGAGCAGTTCGATTGGGTCTTTGTCGACCCAGATCGTCGCTCGGAGAGGGGCAGTAAGATGGTCTGTATGGAGGATTGCTCTCCTAACGTCTTAGAGCTTCTTCCGTGCCTCGAGAAGATTGCACGTCGCGTGGCGATAAAACTATCGCCTATGTTCGACTGTGCCGAGGCGTTTCGTCGTATCCCGCACTCTGAGGTTGAGGTGGTGAGTATGGCTGGTGAGTGCAAGGAGCTTAACATTTATACGCATGCCGAGCGTGAGTTGTTGCGTATCGCTGTGGTGGGTATGGGAGAGTGGGAGTTTGAACCTAATGATATGTTGCAAGAGCCTACTAATGAGGCGTTTAATTCGGGCAAGTGGCGCTATTTACATATTCCCGATGTGGCACTTCAGAAGGCGCGAGTGGCTATCGCTGCACTCAAACCCCATGCCTCGATATGGAGCAATAACGGCTTTGCCTTTTCGCGCGATAGAATTGCTGAGAGTGTGGCATGTCGTAGTTTCGCGATTGTGGGGTGTGAGCCATACCGCCCTAAGGAGCTGAAGCGCAGATTTAAGGGTGTGGGCGTGGATATTGTGAAACGCGACACACAGCTGTCGGTAGATGCTGTGCGACGTGCTATAGGTGCTCGATCGGGAAACGATAAGATGTTGGCTATCACGACAATAGGTGGTGAAAACTGGGTAATCGAGATAAAACCGTTGGAGGTATGACAGATAGTAGATTAGAGGTTGTGATCATCGGCTCGGGAAATGTCGCTGAGGCATTTGCGCATGCCGTGGCAGGGTGCAATGCCCTAAGCCTCAAACAGATATTTGCACGCAATATTGAGCGAGCAAGATCCATTGCGACAGCCGTAGAGACTATGTGGTCGTGCGATGTAGCGGAGTTTGCCGAGGCTGATCTATATATTATCGCTGTGAGCGATCGCGCCGTTGGCGAGGTGGCATCGAAGCTCCCATTCTCGGCAGGTGCTATTGTTGTGCATACTGCTGGTAGTGTGCCACTTGCGGAGTTGCCAGCGGGCGATGTACGTCGCGGTATTTTATATGCTTTTCAGAGCTTCACGGCGGGACGAAGGATATCATTCAAGGATATGCCGCTCTTCGTAGAGGCTGAGAGCGAGGAGGTCTACGCTGTGCTCGAGCGCGTGGGACGAGAGATAGGTTGTAGGGTGGAGCGTGCCGACTCGGCTAGGCGACGTGTAGTTCACCTTGCAGGGGTCTTTGTGAATAACTTTGTCAACCACCTATACGCCGTAGCAGGAGATATTGTCGAGGATGTTGACCTTGATTTTAGCACTCTTAAACCGCTTATTCGCGAGACTGCACTCAAGGTGTTAGAGTCAGAAAATCCTCGCTCGGTACAGACAGGTCCCGCCATAAGGGGGGATCGCGAGGTGGTGGAGCGTCATCTTGAGATGCTTAATTCGGATAGGTGCAGACAGCAGATTTATAAAGATATAACTAATAGTATATGTAGTATATGGGAAACTTCAAAGAAGATATAGCTCGCATTCGTGCCATTGTGCTCGATGTCGATGGTGTGATGACCGATGGTGGTATAATCCCCACGCCCGATGGAGATTTTATTCGTCGCTACGATGCCAAGGATGGCTATGCTATTGCCTCAGCACTGCGCGAGGGCTTGTTTGTTTTTGTAATCTCGGGTGGTCGTGGTCGTATGCTTGAGAACCGCCTGACGATGCTTGGTGTGACGCGCATGTACCTTAATTGCATGGATAAGGTGGCGGCAATCGAGGAGATTATGTCGGAGTACAAACTATCGATAGATGAGGTGTTGTATATGGGCGACGATATTCCTGATCTGGAGTGCATGCGTCGAGTGGGTATGCCCGTATGCCCATCGGATGCAGCGATGGAGGTTGTCGAGGCATCGCGATATGTTTCAGAGTTTAAGGGCGGTCATGGCGCCGTGCGCGATATCGTCGAACAGGTGATGCGCTCGCAAGGCAAGTGGGCAAAAAACCTTAAGGGCGTATTAGGGCTGCCGACACATTAAGATACGAGGCTCAGTAAATAGGCTCTCTAGCAAGTCATAAAAATGAGAATCACCCCCGTTAGAGGTCTCTCTGGCGGGGGTGAAATCAAAATTTCGAGTTATTATAGTGTCTCTCCCAGTTTTATTACTTCATACGTAGCCACTCGCCTAGTTCGCGCCATGAGGGTCGCTTGCCATGCATAAAGATACCTATGCGGTAGATCTTTGCCGAGAGCCATGTTGTGAAGATAAATGTAGCGTAGAGCACCACAATCGAAGTGATGATCTCCCACGTAGGGATGCCAAAAGGTATGCGGGCAATCATCACGACAGGTGAGGTGAACGGAATCATCGATGCCCAGAATGCCAGTGGAGAGTTGGGGTCGTTGAACACCGACATCATCACGATTAGTGCCAAGATGATTGGCATCATGATGATGGTATTAAACTGCTGACCATCCTGTACTGAGTCGACAGCCGAGCCTGATGCCGCGTATAGCGAGGCGTAGAGCAAGAAACCTCCGAGGATGAAGAGTGTGAGGTATACAAATAGCGTTGCCATGTATCCCGTGTCGCCCAGAGTACCTACGATAGCCTGCATCATCATATCGTTAGTTGCTGTGACATCGGCAGTAAAGAGCGTAGGAATGAGGAACTTAGAGGCAGCAATGATGAGCACTGCCCAGATGGCAATCTGTGTGAGTGCCACGGCGGCGATGCCCAATATCTTACCCATCATGAGTTGGAAAGGTGAGCAACTAGTGACCATAACGTCAATAACGCGGCTAGCCTTCTCCTCGACTACTGAGGTGAGTACCATCTGTCCATAGAGGATAATAATCATATAGAGTAGCATGCCGAGGATAAGTCCGAGTATGTAGTTGATGCCCGACGATACGCTCTCCATAGACTCCTCATCGCCTGTGCCATCGTTCTCGAAGGTCTGAAGTTCGATGTTTGTTGCCACGTCAGCGAGCATCTGGTCGAGATTATCTATGTCATAGCGGCTTTTGAGTTTTTCGCGCTCAAGAATAGACTCTATCTCTGAGGTTATTAAGTCCTCGAGCATGGGAGAGGATGGTGAGTTGGTGATAAGCTGCACGCCACCGCGGCTTTCTATCTCCTCGCTGATGTAGAGCACGCCGAAGATGCCACTCTCGGCATTGTAGGTCTGGCATGCCTCCTCTTTCGTGAGTGTAGGTTGGTCAACGAAGAGCACCTCATCGGACGATGTCAACTGCCCCTGAATCACTCCCGACTTGTCAACGACGACAATCTGTCGTTGCTCGCTACCGCCATAGAGCATCATTAGCGAGGGTGCTATCATAAGACCAATCATGAACAGCGGCATGAGCAGCGTGGTGATGATAAAGGACTTCTTGCGTGCTCGCTCCGTGAATTCGCGAGCTATGATTAACCATATCTTTTTCATACGCTTAACACTTTTATAATGTGCCGTTTACGGCACGAATGAATATGTCGTTCATCGATGGCATCATCTCGCTGAGTGAGCGTAGGTCGCAGCTCTCGTTTACGCGTCGAATCACCTCGCGAACGTCGCTATCCTTAGCTATGTGGATCTTTGTTGCCGTGAAGCCTCCAACCACGCCACGACTATCGCCAATGATCTCGGCAAGGTCTCCAAGAGCCGTAGTAAACGTCTCGTGATTAGCGCGATACGTGAGTTCAAACATGTTGCCACCGGCATTACGACGTATCTCCTCGACCGATCCCGAGAGGATGTTGCGCGACGAGTTAATAAGTGTTATATGGTCGCATATCTCCTCGACAGATGCCATGTTGTGGGTCGAGAAGATGATCGTAGCACCGCGGTCACGAAGTCCTAATATCTCCTCCTTGAGCACGTTAGCGTTGATCGGATCGAAGCCCGAGAATGGCTCGTCAAATATCAGTAGCTTAGGCTCATGCACCACAGTAGAGATAAACTGCACCTTCTGCGCCATGCCCTTAGATAGGTCCTCGACCTTGCGTGACCACCAATCCTCGATGCCAAGGCGACCAAACCACGTGCGAAGACGTCGCTCTGCCTCCTGTTTGTCAAGACCCTTGAGGCGGGCAAAGAATATAGCCTGCTCGCCCACGCGCATCTTCTTGTACAGTCCACGCTCCTCGGGCATATAACCTATGTTAAATATATCGGCAGTAGACATCTCATGACCGTCGAGCAACACACGACCGCTATCGGCAATCGTTATGCGGTTGATGACACGTATAAGCGTAGTCTTACCCGCACCATTGGGACCCAACAGTCCGTAGACCGAACCTCGGGGTATCTCAAGCGACACATCATCCAAAGCCTTATGTCCTGTGTAGGTTTTGGTGACATTCTGAATACTCAGTATGTTGTCCATAACTATAATATGTTGATTTCTGCCTACAAAGATACGATAATATGTGCGAAAAATTGCACGTAGCACAAAATTTTTCCTACCTTTGTCGCTAAAGATAAGAACAAACTTAAAACTATAATTCTATGCGTAAACTATTATCACTCTTGGTTGCTGTGTGTATCACATGTACAGCAATGGCTGATGAGGGTATGTGGCTACTGCCCTACATCAAGAAGATGAACAGCAAGGATATGAAGGCTAAGGGGTGTAAGCTCAAGGCTGAGGATATCTATTCGGCTGAGAAGTCGTCGTTGAAGGATGCCATCGTAGTATTTGGCGGTGGCTGCACAGGCGAGATTGTGTCGCCTGAGGGTCTACTCTTTACCAACCACCACTGCGGCTACGACGCCATCCAGAAGCTCTCAAGCGTAGAGCATGACTACCTCAAGGATGGCTTCTGGGCTAAGAACAACGCCGAGGAGCTTCCTGCCGAAGGACTCTCGGTACGCTTTGTACGTCATATTTTTGACGTTACTGCCGACCTGGTGGGTAACATCCCATCGACAGCTGCTGAGGAGGAGTACGAGGATGCAGTAACTATAAATAAGAGTGCTATGATTTCTGAACTTGAGAATAAGTATCCTGGCATGCAGGTTATTATTCCATCGTTCTTTGGAGGCAATCAGTTCTTTGCATTTGTATATGAGGTGTATACCGACATCCGTTTGGTAGGTACTCCTCCATCGTCTATCGGCAAGTTTGGTGGCGATACCGATAACTGGATGTGGCCTCGTCATACGGGTGACTTCTCTGTATTCCGCGTCTATGCTGGTAAGGACAACCGCCCCGCTGAGTACTCTGAGGAGAATGTTCCTTACAAGGCTGATAAGTGGCTCGATATATCGTTGAAGGGTGTCGAGGAGGGCGACTTCGGTATGATTATGGGCTTCCCTGGCTCTACCGAGCGCTACATGACATCATACGAGATCGACTATATGCTCGAGGTGGACAACCCACAGCGTATCTACATTCGTGGCGAGCGCCAGCAGATATTGCGTAAGTTTATGGACGAAGACCAGGCTATACGTATCAAGTACGACTCGAAGTATGCTCAGTCGGCAAACTACTGGAAGAACTCTATCGGTATGTCACGAGGCATTGAGAAGCTCAACGTGCGCGATAAGAAGGCTCAGCAGGAGGCAGAGTTCCAGGCTTGGGCTGAGAAAAATACCCTTCCTGAGGAGCGCTATGTCGATGCGTTGCGTCTCATCGCTGAGTCACAGAGCGATGCTCGTAAGGAGAATGCTACATTGCAGTATCTCTCTGAGGCATTCTTGCAGTCTGTTGAGCTTGTGCAGACAATGCTCGGCTTAGAGGACTTCGAGCAGTTCTACAAGGATTATGATGCTTCGGCAGACCGCGCTGTGGCTAAGCGTATGTTCCAGATATACCGCGAGAACAACGAACTTCTCCCATCTATCTACAACAAGATAGACTCGGAGTTTGGTGGCGATAGCGATGCCTATGTTGATTGGCTCTACGATAACACCAAACTTAGCTCACTCGAGGACTACAACACCATCAATGCTCTCGACGACGAGGCGCGTCAGGATGCCTTCCTTAGCGATCCTGCATTCGAGCTTACTACATCGATCATCGAACTATATCGCCAGATACTCCCACAGATTATAGCTGCTGACGCCAAGTTTGCTGAGGGTCACCGTCTATATATCAAGGGTCTTATGATGATGCATCCCGACAAGGCGTGGGCTTCGGATGCTAACTTCACTATCCGCCTGACCTATGGTAATGTGCTTCCATATAGCCCTGCCGATGGTATTATCTACAGCCACTACACCACGCTTGAGGGCGTTATGGCTAAGGAGGACCCATCAAATCCTGTGGAGTTTACCGTTCCTGAGCGTCTCAAGGAGCTTTACGCTGCTAAGGATTATGGACGCTATGCCGATAAGAATGGCGACCTCCCTGTAGGCTTCCTCGTAAATTGCGATATCACTGGAGGTAACTCTGGCTCGCCTGTGCTTAACGCTAAGGGTCAGCTCATAGGTCTTGCGTTCGATGGTAACTGGGAGGCTATGTCGGGCGATGTGGCATTCGAGCCTGAGCTTCAGCGCACCATCGCCGTAGATATCCGCTACGTGCTGTTCGTAATCGAGAAGTTTGCGGGCGCCAAGTGGTTGCTCGATGAGCTTACCATCAAGTAGGATAGTCGGCTAGTTGCTAAAAATAGTTCAGGGAGACGCATTAAACGTCTCCCTGATTTTTTTAGGGTTTTTGGAGAGGATATTTTTTAAGACATTGAGATATTGGGACATTACGAGGTCGGGTATCAGAGGTTGTCCGCTGCCGTCTTAATTGTCCTACTCTTTGTCGGTTATCGCTCTACTTCAGTGGCGAGTCGGGCTCTTTTGCCATTGCGGCGTAGAAGAGTCTATCTACAAGACCTGGGAAGAACTTCTTGAGAAGATGGGTGCCACGACCCTCCCACTCCATAAGGCAGAGGCGCTTGCGGCGCTTGATGCCTCGTGCAACGATATGTGCCACCTGCTGAGGTGTCATCATCTTAGCCTCGTTGCGAGGTGTCTCGCCCTGCTGCGAGCCATCTGCCGTGAGTGCCGAGAAGCGCACGTTAGAGGCTGTAAAGCCTGGGCAGGCGGTCATCACATGAACACCCTTCTTAAGGTTCTCAACACGTATGGTGTCGAGGAAGCCTGTCATGGCATACTTCGATGCCGAGTATCCAGTACGTCCAGGTAGACCGTGGATGCCTGCAACAGAAGATATGCCCACCAACGAGCCTCGCGACTTCTGCAACCATGGTAGAGCATACTTGGTGCAGTTCACCGTACCCCAGAAGTTTACGTCCATCAGGCGGTGTAGTACGCTGAGGTCGCAGTCGTCGAATAGCGCACGCATAGACAATCCAGCGTTGCAGATCATCACGTCGATACCTTCAAAGCGCTTTACTGCCCTCTCGATAAGGTTACGACAATCCTCCTCATTAACCACATCGCACGCCACATACTCCACCTCGCCCCCAGCACTCTCAATCTCTCCTGCAATACGGCGTAGCTCCTCCTCACGGCGAGCAGCCATAACCACCTTTGCACCCATCTTGGCATACTCACGTGCCATAGCCTCGCCAATGCCCGATGAGGCACCAGTTACCACGACAACCTTTCCTTCAAGACCTTTACTCATAGTCGTATATTGTTATTATTTAGTTTGTTATTCCATCTCTATGGTCAGCCCATCGTAGGCAAACATAACACCCTTGGGGAGTTTAGCCTGTGCCTCGTCGTAGAGCCCTATCTCGTGCGACATATGTGTGAGGTAGGCACGGCGTGGCGCTACTCGGCGGATGATGTCGAGGGCCTCGCCCACCGAGAAGTGGGAGCTGTGCTCAGTCCAGCGTAGGGCATTGATCACCAGCGTGTCTACGCCCTCGAGCTTGCGCATCTCGTCATCGCTAACCGAATTAAAATCGGTGAGATAGGCTAGACCACCGAGGCGAAATCCCAGTGTGCGGAATCTGTTAGAATGGCTACCCTCGATGGCTATAATCTCCTGATCTACAATTGTGAAACTTCGTTGATGCGATATTTCGTGAAGCTCGATGACAGGCACTCCGCGATACTTATTTTCGGCAAAGGCATAGTCAAAATCCTTGGTTATCGTATCCAGTGTATTGCGGCTTGCATAGATGTGCATAGGGTGAATCTCTGGGAAGTCGACAAAGTTGAAGGCACGTACATCGTCGATACCCGCCGTATGATCCTTGTGCTCGTGCGTCAGAAGTATGGCGTCGAGCTTTCTTATGTCGTGGCGCAGCATCTGCTGTCGGAAGTCGGGGCCTGCGTCAATGACAATATGTAGTCCCCCAACCTCGATGTATGCCGAGGTGCGTAGACGCTTGTCGCGCCAATCTTGCGATCGACACACCTTACATTGGCAGCCTATGACTGGCACACCCTGTGACGTTCCAGTGCCTAGAAAAATCAGCTTCATAGGGCAAAGATATGAAAAATCTTTGAAAAATGGAAAGAGTTTATGCGGAAGAGTAAGACAATACGACATCAAGATAATTAAGAGAGTCGCGGACAATGGCGATACCCGACTTCGTAATGTCTTAATGTCCCAATGGTCTTAAGTAATAAGAGATAGCATTTAGAATCTAAATTGCTGTCTACTGAGCTTGTTGTAATAAAGAATTGTTGTAACTTTGCAGTGACACCCTTCCTCGGGGTGTGCAAATTTAATGATTAACCTTAAAAAAGTATTGCTATGAGAAGACTATCTTGTTTTGTTACTTTGGTGTCGATGTTATTGATAGGTGTTGTGAGCGTGTCGGCACAAGAGTTCTATGTTGAGGCATCGGGTATAGGTCCTGTAAAGGTTGGAGCGAATGCTAAAAACCTCCCAAAGCAAGTTGCTGGATTATATGATTTTGTAGATTTGCTTGAGGAGTATGATGAGTTTGAGGATGAGTATATCTATACCTACTACTATAAACTCAATGGCGAGGATATGCTGAATGCTTCTGCTGGCGAGTCGGGCGAAATATACAGGGTGAGCGCTGTGTCTAAAAAGTTACGTACTAAGTCGGGTGCATATCATGCTATGTCTGCTCGTGAGTTTATCCAGCTTTCGGGTGTTAAGGTCATTCTAAAGCCTGAGGCAGATTACGACCAGGTGAGCTTCGAGATTGATGGTATCCCAGTGTCGTTGAGCATGGGTGGCTTCTCATCGTCGGGTCAGGCTAAGTGTGATGCAGCACTTAAGAGCCGACGCGTACCACAGTTTACGCCTGCGGACTTCAATGCCAACGAGACCATATTTCTTGGGGGATTCTCTTGGTAGTTAGGCGATAGGCAATATTCGCCGAAGAGTGAGCATAGTCGGCATCGGAGGGCAAATTAATGTGAAAAAATTTGCTTTTCGATGCCGAAATTCGTAACTTTGCTTGATTTTAGGCATTAAGTCTCTTGTGCGTGTGTGCACCGTGGGCGTGTGTTGCAACTAAATTGAATACTTAAGATATTATATATCATAC
>X129_Alpine_Ibex__coassemble_62_pt1 | contig 13483 bp, 11 predicted proteins | sample X129_Alpine_Ibex__metabat2_low_PE_004 | metagenome-assembled genome bin X129_Alpine_Ibex
GGGTAGTATCACGTCGTTGTTGGCACGCTTAAACCACCTCCATAGCCATACGCTCTTTGCCATAAAGCAGTTGATCCAGAAGCCCACTTTAGCCCTTTGGCGACGCTCTTTAGTCTCGTCATCAGGGATTAGGTCGTAGGGGAAGATGTCGATATATATACCATCGGCAATGTCGAGTCCCACCCACTCACGCTCCACAAAGCGGGTATTCAGCTTGCGTACCTTAGCAAAGTAGAAAGGCGTATTGGGCTCTGTGCTAAACTCTTGCAATACGTAATCCTTACCTAACAACGCTGGTGCTTCACGTAAGAAACGCTCGTAGTTTTCGCGCGTCATACCCAGATCAATGTCGTCGTCCCAGGGCACTATATCCTCGAAGAAATGGGCGCCAATGGCTGTGCCTCCCTGAATGAAGTAGGGTATTGAGGCAAGATCACACACACGACACACCTCACCGAGAATGTCATGTAGCTCGGCGTGAAGTTGTCGTAGTATGTCGCTATTGTATTTCATATTATAGGTTGTGTACCAATAGGTTACATCCGCGAATGTCGCTACCTGCAATGCGTCCCTCGAGCACAAAACGTCGCGCATCGAGCGTACGACCTACGTCCTGAGTACTGATAAAGGCGCAAGATGTAATGTTGGCAAGGTCGATAATGTCGATACCGCCTCGCATAGCGTGTGGATAGTGGTCGAGAGGATCATTCACATCGCGTGCCAAAACACGCATCCAGCGGGGTGACTCAAAGATGCCATTACCCGATGAGTATGCCTGTGACGTAAGCTCTGCCATGCCATACTCCGAGTGTATGCTCTCCACGCCAAAGCCTTTGCTTAGGATGGCGTGCAGCTCACTCTTTGATATCTCTTTTCGGCGCCCCTTCATACCCCCTGTCTCCATGACAATGGTATCCTCAAGTTTTGGGGCATACTGCTCGGCTACGTCCCATAGAGCATAGCTCACGCCAAGGAGTATCTTTGGCTTTGGATCGTTAGCCATGTCGCTTATAAGGCGTTCATAATCATTGAGATAAAAGCCTCCTGAGCCGGCACGACGTATCAGCTCATCGACCATATATACAAGCGATGATCCCTCACGCTCAAGGTAGTTGGGGAGTAGTCCGTAGATGCTCCAGCGTTCGATGTTGCCATAGAACTGCTCGAAAGCCGCAGTAAATGCTCGGCGGTAGACCTCGAGGCTTTGCATCATATGGCGTGAGGGTGTTGTCTGCCCTGTATTGCTTGATGTAAAGGTGATCTCGGGGGGAGTAGTGCCGCAGTACACATCGTGGCTCTTGAATAGCTCGATAGGTAGAAACGGAATATCCTCCACTCGCTTAACCTCCGCAGGGTCGATACCGAGCAGAGCTATATATTCACGATAGGGCGCACAACGCTCTGCCTGATAGCGAAATAGCTTCAGTGCAGCGCTTGTGAACTCCTCTTCAGTTCGGATATTTACAATATTCTCGATAGTCATACCTACAAAATTATAAATAAAAATAGAAATATGGAAATGGAGGAGGGGAAAAAGAGTTAAGAGAGTTGTTAGTTATTAGTTGTTAGTTGTTAGATTTTTTTTAGGACAAGTAAGACGAGTAAGACCAATAGGACAAGTAGAACAATATGATGCCCGACCTCGTAATGGTCTTAAGGTCCTAAAGTCCTATCGGTCTTAAGTTCAGCACCACCTACGGCTACAAATATAGCGGAAAGGCCCATATATTGATTTCGCCGTAATATTCACTATTTTTCTTGCCTACAACAACCATCTCTGCCTCCTCGCCATCAATCTTTAGCGTAGAGCCGAGAACAGGCTCTCCATAATACCAATCGAGCGTATATTCAAACTCAACAAGCCACTCTTTACCTCGGAAATTGATGGTGTAGCTACCCTTCTCATCGTGGTCGAAATCGCCAAAGCAGATGCGATAGGGATAGCCATAATCGGTATATAGAGCCAAAGGCTGCTGGGGCAACGCACGGGTTACCTCCTCATACTTATACTCCTTATCATTGTAGCTAATCGTAAAGTCGTAGAGAGCCTCGGCATCATTCGCAAAGATATTGTTACCCTCGCTATCAAAAACTGCGTAGGGTGCCATAGGAAAGACAATATCCCACACCATACCACTATACGGGTCATCACGGTTGAAGCCCACACGGATATGCTCACCACTCTCCGAACGGTAGTCCATCAACAGGTAGTCATCGCCTATACCTTTAATCTTATACTCCTGTTCCTCGCCCGATGCCGATACAACCAAGATACTCTTACTCTCGCGATTGTAACTCCATTGATGTGTCGTTATCTTACGACCATCATCACTTAGCGGATTTGACACCACCTCGACCAATTCGCCACCCTCCTTGAAGTCAAAAAGAATAGATGAGAAGTCGGTAACAAACTCGACACCAAATGCAATATAAGGCTGCTTGATGCTCGACCAATCATCGTTATATAGGATATATGTATCCATCGACCAGAGGCCAAGAATAGCATCAGTAACACTCGCCGCATCGAAGTTAGCACTCTTATCAAGCGTTCGCTCAAGAGTAGTATTTAGTGCTATCTCTTGCATAACAAGGTAGTCCACAGCAATATACGATGCACGATAGAAGCGACCATAGCTATCGTTCCACTCAAGCACCAAGTTATTTGTACTAAGCGCCTTGATTGTCGCCTTCATATACATAAGTTCTATACCGCTCCACTCATCGAAATGATAGCTCAATAAGGCGGCCGCCTCATCATAAGACCACTCACCCTGCTGACTAATCATCTTACCATCGCCATCGAGCGTGTAGCGCTTTGCATCACCCTCTAAATAAAAAGATAATACAGGCGCAAAATCGCGCTTCCAGAAGGGCAAATCAAAGGGTCGCAAAATATCTGTTACCTTAGTATAATTGCTGTCGTAGCAACATACGGCATCGAGTGCCCAATACTCACTGAGCAACACCTCTATATTCGAAACATCGTAGCCACCATCGGTTGCAATCAGTTTCTCGAAGCGCTCTGTTGCTTCACGGCACTCCTTTCTACTATCCGTTGGGTAGACATCATCACTCTTGTGGCACGCACCAAAGAGCAACGCAGCAACAAGCAAAAGCAGATAAAACTTTTTCATAATATCAGTTTTTAGTTTTAATTTTTTGGACTTTTCCTACTGCAAAGTTAGGGCTAAATGCAGTGGTCGCCAAAAAATAAAGGGCCGAGTTTTTCAAAATCGACCCTTGCAATTTATTGATTATCAACCAAATGAATGATTGAAATTTTCAGATTTTTCAAACAGCTGATTTTCAGCGAGTTACAAACACCTCTTTAGAATAACTTATATTCTACTGAAAATCAGCAATTTAGCACCGCCCTCACCTAATCCATCGGCACAGCCAATGGTCGGGGGTACTTTATGGGCGAAGGTTTAGCAACGCGCTTAATGATCTTCGACTTTTTATTACCCTTGCCATCGTTAGGATCAGTAGGCTCGGGAGTAGTATCTCCTATATCTCCTTCATCTGGCTTGACAGGCTCTGGGGCGTGCTCGGGGTCTTCGCCATTGTCTTCGCCATCGATTGTGGCATCATCCGAACCCTCAATCATAGGTTCGTCAAAGACAAACTCCTCCTTCTCGCAACCTACAAGGGCAAGAGTAAAAAGGGCGAAGAGCAATATGTAAAATCTATTCATATTTATATTAACCTTATTTCACAAAGTTATGAAAAATATCTTAATCCGAAAGTGCCTGAGCGAGAATTTCGGCATCTTTAGCCTTAGAATTTAGGATTTTGCGCTTCAATCCATAACGCAACTTCGACACCGTGATAGGGTCGCTGTCGATAAATATCGAGATTGCACGATTCGAGAAACCCGCATAGCTATATAGCGCAATGCTCACCTCACGAGGTTTGAGGTCAGGAATCTGCTCACGAAGGCGCTGCATAATGTTGTTGCGATAGTGGTTTACGGCACTCTCCAACTCAGCCACACGGCGGCGACTATGCTTTAGCTCCTCGACAATATCACACATCTGGTCGTAGATGATATTCTTTTGGCGCGATGAGCCACTATGGTCGTAGTAGGTGTCGAGCAAGCCGTTAAGCTCTGCAAAGCGGTCGCGATACATCGAGCTAATTGTCTCGGTCATAGCGCTATTGCTACTCTCAACCGCAGTCTGCATCTCCTCGACGATGGCGGCATAGCGCGAGATATCGGCATTCTTGAGCCTGATGCGATAGCGCACATAGATAAGCAGCAGAACGACCACTACGGCAAATACCACAACAAGCCATACGATGCGCTCGCGCGATAACTGCTCCTCACGAATCTTGCTCTGTAAACGGCTATCGAGCAACTCCACCTGCATATTAAGCACCGACTTATCGAGCACCTCGAACATCAACGCATCCTGAGCGTGCTTCGAATGTTCGTGATAGCGTAGCGCTACACGATAGTTGCCAAGGGTGCGGTGTGTAACATAGCTTGCATAGTTGATACTACCCTTGTCGGCATCATCGGCCTGCGATGCTAACTCTAATGCCTTGACAGCATCATCGCTACGACCCTCCGAGGCTGAAATCATAGCATCGAGGCAGTAGAAGTGGCACTCATCGAACTGCACAAAATCCTCACTAACAATCCTTTTGAGCACCTTGCGACACTCGGCATACTCATCAACCTCATTATATAGGTCTGCCCAAAGGTAGAGCGTTTCGCAAAGGAGCATTCTATCTTCGCTCTCCTCGGCTATACGGCACACCTCGTCGAAACACGATTTTGCCGAGTCGTAGTCGCGCAAGCTGAGTGCCACACGCCCCATATCGAGCATAGCAAAGGTTGCGTGGCTCGGAAGACTTGCCCGTTCGAAGCACTTCTTGGCCAAAGCGTGCTCCTCGTATGCGTTACTAAACAGACACTCCACGCCATAAATCTCGCCCTTGGTACGATGCACAAGGCCTTGCAAGCGTGGCTTATCGAGATATTTGCATAGCTCCAACGACTTTTCCGCCTCCAACAAGGCATATAGCGCCCCAGCATTTTCGCCCTCGGCCTGCATCACCAAGGCATATTGATACATTGCACGGGCACGCTCGCTATGGTCGTTGCTCGTCAAGTAGTGGTCGAACAGCGGTTGCGCCACCTCCTCCCTATCGGGCAAGATGCGGTTGTAGTATAGCACCTCAGCCTCCACCAAGCGGTAGTGCGCATTGTCATCTTCACCCCTAACATTCTGAGGGTCAATACTTTCAATTAGCACAAGTGCCGAATCGGGCATCTCGCGTGCAATAGTCTCTGCACGGCAAATAGCCTCCTTGGTTGCTCTATCTGTCGAGCAACCCGTAATCACCAACGCAACACAAAGAGTGAATATTTTCAGTGCAATCCTCATACTTCACAAAGTTACAAAAAAAAGCTAAAAAAGCAAAATAGGGAAGAGAGTTGTTAGTTGTTAGAGATTTTAGGATAATTAAGACGAGTAAGACCAGTAGGACTATTTTGATGCCCGACCTCGTAATGGTCCTAAAGTCTTAAGGTCCTAATGGTCCTAAAAAACAGAGCAGGCATTTCGCCTGCGGGCTAAAGCCCCAAGGGGGCAAAAGGGGTCTAAGTGGTAAAAGGGGTGGTAAGGTTAGCAAGAGCATCGCTGGTCCTACTCGCCTTAAGATTAGTCGCCACGCTCTAACGCCCCTTGTACCACTCGTGCCACATGTACCCCTCAGCGATAGCTGGCGCTCGTAACGAGCGCAATTCTAACAACTAACAACTATAAAGAGCGGACGGGAAATTTTCCCATCCGCTCTTTTGACTAAAAAAGTCGTAGATGACTCCTTATCACAAGAGATTACTTCTTTGACTTTGGAGCAAGAATCATGTTCATCTTCTTGCCATCGAGTTTAGGCATAAGCTCTACGCGAGCATACTCCTCGAGGTCGTTGGCGAAGCGAAGCAACAAAATCTCGCCCTGCTCCTTGAAGACAATTGAACGGCCGCGGAAGAATACGTAGGCCTTAACCTTAGCGCCCTCCTTGAGGAAGTTCTCGGCATGCTTGAGCTTGAAGTTGTAGTCGTGGTCGTCGGTCTGTGGACCAAAACGAATCTCCTTGACTACTACCTTCACCTGCTTAGCCTTGATCTCCTTAGCCTTCTTCTTCTGCTGATAGAGGAACTTCTGGTAGTCGGCGATGCGACATACGGGAGGCTCAGCCTTAGGCGAAATCTCGATGAGGTCGAGCTCCATCTCATCAGCAAGGCGTATAGCCTCCTTGATAGGAAGTACGAGGTTGGGCTCAACGTTCTCACCTACGACACGCACTACGGGTGCTGTAATCTCATCGTTGATGCGATTAGGGTTCTCCTGCTGAGGGCGGCGACCACGCTGGTCACGCTGCTGCTGAGGATTGTTGTTGTTCTGGTTATTCCCCTGCACCTGTGGGCGCGGGCGGAATGGAAATTGTCCTGCCAAGTTAAAAACAGTTTAGTTAGACTTAAAAATTATATTATTTGTTTGCTTCAATCTCCTTAGCCACAAGGTCCTTCATGAAATCTGTAAACTCGGCAATGGTCATCTGACCCTTGTCGCCCTCGCCCTGAGCGCGTACCGATACCTTGCCATCCTCGGCCTCCTTCTCACCTACGATGAGTAGGTATGGGATGCGCTTAAGCTCGTTATCACGAATCTTGCGACCGATCTTCTCGTTACGGTCATCTACCTGTGTGCGGATGCCTGCCTTGTTAAGCTCACGTGCTACACGCTCTGCATAGTCGTTGTACTTCTCCGAGATTGGCAATACAACAACCTGGTCTGGGGTGAGCCACAATGGGAACTTACCACCAGTGTGCTCCAACAATACTGCCACGAAACGCTCCATAGAGCCGAATGGCGCACGGTGGATCATGATAGGACGGTGGAGCTTATCGTCTGAGCCCTTATATGTAAGGTCGAAGCGCTCTGGGAGGTTGTAGTCCACCTGGATGGTACCTAGCTGCCAGCTACGACCCAACGCATCCTTAACCATGAAGTCGAGCTTAGGACCATAGAACGCTGCCTCGCCAAGCTCAACAGTGGTGTTAAGACCCTTCTCCTTACATGCCTGGATGATAGCACCCTCCGCCTTTGCCCAGTTCTCATCTGAGCCGATATACTTCTCAGTGTTGTTAGGATCGCGCAACGAGATCTGTGCTGTGTAGTTGTCGAACTTGAGTGTGCGGAAGATGTACAACACGATGTCGATAACCTTCTCGAACTCCTCAAGGAGCTGGTCGGGACGTACAAAGAGATGAGCATCATCCTGTGTGAACGAACGTACTCGTGTTAGACCGTGAAGCTCGCCCGACTGCTCGTAGCGATATACAGTACCAAACTCAGCAAGACGTACTGGAAGATCCTTGTATGAGCGAGGCTTCGATCGGTATATCTCGCAGTGGTGAGGACAGTTCATAGGCTTCAAGAGATACTCCTCGCCCTCAAATGGGGTGTGGATAGGCTGGAACGAGTCCTTACCATACTTAGCGTAGTGACCTGAAGTAACGTATAGATCCTTGTTGCCGATATGTGGGGTAATCACCTGCTGGTAGCCGTAGTCCTTCTGAATCTGGCGCAAGAAGCGCTCAAGACGGTCACGTAGCTCAGCACCCTTAGGCAACCACATTGGAAGACCCTGACCTACACGCTGTGAGAACATGAACAACTCAAGGTCCTTGCCCAACTTACGGTGGTCACGTTTCTCAGCCTCCTCCAAGAGTGCAAGGTGCTCATCGAGCATCGACTTCTTGGGGAACGATACGCCGTAGATACGTGTAAGCATCTTGTTCTTCTCGTTACCACGCCAGTATGCACCTGCTATAGATGTTAGCTTGATAGCCTTGATGTATCCTGTATTTGGGATGTGTGGACCACGACAAAGATCGGTAAATGCGCCATTGGTGTAGAACGAGATAGTACCATCCTCAAGGTCGGTGATAAGCTCCACCTTGTACTGATCGCCCTTCTCGGTAAAGGTCTTCAACGCCTCGGCCTTCGACACCTCGGTGCGCACCAAAGTCTCCTTGTTGCGCGAAAGCTCAACCATCTTCTGCTCGATGGTAGCAAGGTCAGCCTCGGTGATGGCTACAGGTGAGTCCACATCGTAGTAGAAACCGTTGTCGATAGCGGGACCGATACCGAACTTAATGCCTGGGTATAGCGCCTCAAGTGCCTCAGCAAGGAGGTGCGATGAGGTGTGCCAGAAGGCGTGCTTACCCTCAGCGTCGTCCCACTTAAAGAATTTGATTGTACAGTCACAATCGATTGCGCGCATCATATCTACTGTTGCGCCATTTACCTCAGCTGCAAGTGAGTCAGCAGCTAAACGAGGGCTGATGCTCTCTGCCACCTGGAAGGCAGTTGTCCCTTTGGCAAACTCTCTTACTGAGCCATCGGGAAAGGTTACTTTAACCATGATTCAAAAAAGTTTTTAATGTTTATGTTTTGAGTGCCTTCGTAGCTCCACAATAACGAGACGGATTACTACTCAGCTGCACTCCTTGTTTTACTCGTTGTCCTTACGACCTAATAGCTTTGCAAGGTTAGCGATGCGGAAGATTGAGTATATGCCTATGCAGACCATTGCTCCCCACAAAATCCATCCTAATGCCTCGCTAGGCATCCATGTGCGGATGCAGTATGACACAATAAGACCGAGAAGTACAGCGCTTATTACTATGCTTGTTACAGTTCTAATTATTGTTTTAACATTCTCTTTCATAAATTGTTACGCTGTTAATTAGTCGTTGTGCTCGGTTTCGGGAAGATCCTTGATCGAAACGTCGCGACCCTTCTCACGCTCAAAGTGCTCAAGTGGATTAGCGCTCCATGCTGCAAATTCACTACGGCGACGCACGATGTCTATAGCCTCATAAATCGCATTTCGCAAAGATTGCTCGTCTGCCTTTCCTTCGCCAGCAATGTCGTAGGCCACGCCGTGGTCGGGCGATGTGCGCACCTCGCTAAGCGACGCTGTGAAGTTCACACCATTAGGCGTAAGCGTCTTGAATGGTGCAAGACCCTGGTCGTGGTACATCGCAAGGATAGCGTCGTAGTGTTTGAACTGCCCTGAGGCGAAGAAGCCGTCAGCAGCAAATGGACCGAAGGCGAGTACTCCTGCCTCGTATGCCTCCACAATCGCAGGCTTGATGATCTCCTGCTCCTCTTTACCTAGTAGACCACCGTCGCCGGCATGAGGGTTGAGGGCAAGAACGGCAATGCGTGGACGCACGATGCCAAAGTCCTGGCGCATAGAGTTGTTAATCTGTGTGATGCGCTCTACGATAAGCTCCTTAGATAGGTGGCTAGCAACCTCCGACACTGGCACGTGTTTCGTTGCAAGACCTACGCGCATAAGCTCCGATGTCATGATCATCAGCGGGTTGCCATCTAACTCTTTGGCTAAGAATTCGGTGTGTCCGGTGTATGTAAACTCCTCGCTCTGAATCATCTCCTTGTCTATAGGCGCTGTAACGAGAGCATCGATGCAACCCTCGCGAAGCTCCTCTGCTGCACGCTTTAGTGCCGAGGCTGCTGCCTCACCACCCGCCTTTGAGGGCTTGCCTGGTGTGATGCTTATGTTATTTGCGCCACACTCAACAAGGTTTATTTTGCCGGCAGATGCAGAGCTTGCGCTATCCACAACATTTAGGCGTACTTGCTCAAGCTCCTTGAAGCGCTTCTGGTAGTAGGCTGCCGCTGTGGTAGTACCATATATGATGGGGGTAAAGAGTTCACAGATGCGACTATCCGACATCACCTTGAGAATCAACTCCCAACCAATGCCGTTTACATCACCCTGTGTAATACCTATCTTTAGACGATTACTCATACTGTTTTATCTATATTTCAAAACACAAATATACAAAAAAATATTATGAATCACACGTTTAACCGAAATTATTTGCTAAAATCTTGCCGTAAGCCTAAAATATAGGTTGTTGAGGGATGAAAGCGTGAGTGGGTATTTTGAGTTTTGATATGGTCTATAGAGATTATGAGCGTGGGACGCATGCTTAATTTGAGATCATTCAGCGATTTGCAAATTCTCATTTCTCTTAAGTAGACATATCACATAAAGACCCCTCGATGTGAATTATTCGCATCGAGGGGGCATCGCTGATTATATCGAGTCAGACTCTCTATGTGTCGGAGTGGTTACTCTGATAGGTTACTCGAGATAGTTGTGCGTCGAGAACTCGGGCTCCTTATCCTCTGTCGCAGCAAGAGTGCACTCCGTGTACTTGTCGCTATAGAGAGGTATGACAACACCTGAGTAATTCAAGACCTCCTCGCCACTACCATCTTTGAGCGTTATATTCTGATTAATAGTGGTCTGCTTGCCTGCCTCTATGAGTACGTAGGTGGTTGCTAAAATGTTGCTATCATCCTCATATGTGGCTTTATCACCCATTACCGTTGCCGTAGGATCAAAGGTGTTAGGTTTCATCGCCTCCACATTAAAACCAGTGCTGATATATTGAATATATTCACTCTCGATGGTTGATATCTGCTCTGCAACCTCTGCATCGTCGATTGCTATGCCATATTTACTTGCTGCAGGCCATAGCTTTGCACCTTGAACCAACTTGCCATCCTTGATTGTTGCAGAGAGCGCAAAGGCTGCATAGCTATCGTCGTTGAAAGCACGCTCATTCTGCATTATGTTACGCAAGCCCGCAGATGTGTCGTAGTGTAGATCTTCGCCCTTTGTTGTTACGAGATCTGCCCAGCCGAGAATGATGTACTCACCAGTTGTGGGTAGCTCATCGAGGGTAAAGGTTGTTGATTGCTCATCCCAATATATCTCCTTGCGGCTATATGGCTCATCTGCTGCCCCTGCTGTATAGATCTCCACGATAACACGTAGGTCGTACTTCTCAAAGTCGATAGTTGCATAGTTTGTGGCTGCGGGTGTACCCTCTTTAATCTCCGCTGGGATGGTTAGTTCCAATGTCGTGGCATCGATAGTAGTCTCTGCTTCGGTTGTACACGATAGCGCAAAGAGTGCTGTGCCCAAGATTGTGAATAGTCGTTTCATAGTGTTGTTTGTGTTGTATTATTTTGGTCTTCGGAATTCGGCGAGGATGATGCCTGTTGCCATTGCTACGTTGAGCGACTCGGAGGTTGAGCGACCCATAGGGTAGGGCGGTATAAATAGTTTGTGTGTAAGCCTATTGCGGCACTCGTCGCTAAGACCACGACCCTCGTTACCCATCACGATGACACCTCGCGTGGAGAGTTTTTCGGAGTAGATATTATTGCCATCGAGCAGCGTGCCGTAGATGGGTATGCCAGAGCTTGCGGCAGAGTGTAGTACCTTGCTAAGGTTGTCCACGTAGTGTACACGTACTCGAAGCAGCGCGCCCATCGTTGCTTGAACAACCTTGGGATTATAGATATCGGCGCACTCTTTCGAGCAGATAACATCCTCGACACCAAACCAGTCGGCAAGGCGTATTATGGTGCCTAGATTACCAGGGTTTTGTACGCCATCAAGGGCTATGGTGAGTCTGGTGGCAATGTCGTCAATGGAAAAGTTATAGTGTGGCTGTTCAACAACGGCAAGAGTGTCCGATGGGCTCTTTAGCATCGATATACGCTCCATATCGCTCCTCTCGACATGCTCGACATTCGCGCCGCAAATATCAGCGCGCGTGGTGTAGATGCGACGTATGGATAATGCCGAGCCAAGAATCTCTTCAACAAGTTTAAAGCCCTCGGCAACAAATAGATGCTCCTGGTCACGTGCGCGTTTATCGGCAAGCGAACGTACTAATTGTATCTCTCTCTTTGTCATTGTTGTTCACCAATGTTGTATGTCTTGCCCTCCTCGGCAAGTAGGGTGTTTGGGAATATTGTGCGACACTCTTCGGCAAGAGCCTCGTACTGTTTATATCGCGAAGAGAAGTGACCTATGATCAACTGTTTTGCATCGGACTTTAGAGCCGCCTTGGCTGCATGGTGAGTTGTAGAGTGACCGCGCCCCTTCGAGAGCGTATCTTCGCTCATAGCATATGTCGCCTCATGGTAGAGCAGGTCTACGCCCTTGACTAGTGATGCTGCCTTAGCCGAGTATGCTGTGTCCGAGAGATAGGCATACGAGCGAGCCTTGTAGGGGATATATGTAAGCTCCTGATTGCTGATCGTCTCGCCACTCTCGAGTGTTATATCCTCACCCCTCTTTGCTGCTACGATCTGAGCTATCGAGAGCCCATATTTATCAATTTTAAACTTGTTCACATTTAGTCCTGGCTGCTTCTCCCGAAATAGGAATCCTGCCGTGGGCACTCTGTGACGCAGCGGTATGCTCCACACCTCGAGCGTGGAGTTCTCCATAAGCAGACTATGCTCCGTGGTACGTATCTCGTGCCATTTAACTTCGTAGGGCAGATCTTCCCAGAAGTATTTGCGGTGGAAGTCGAGGATGTCGCCCATGGGCGCAGGCGCATATACATCTAGAGGTGTGCGCTTGCCCTCAAGACCTAGCGTGGCAATAAGCGGGAAGAGTCCGAAGCAGTGGTCACCATGGAGGTGTGAGATGAATACAGCCCTAAGGCGCAGCGGATTTATGCCACGCCTTATGAGCTGTCGTTGTACCCCCTCGCCAGCATCTATGAGGTAGTATTGCTCGTTGAGGTTTACTACCTGTGCTGATGGGTGAGCATGGGGTGTCGGTTTTGCGGATGAATTACCGAGTATGGTAACAGTAAAACCCATTATTCAAGATTACTGAGCAAGCAACCAACGCTCGCAGTCGAGAGCTGCGATACAGCCTGAGCCTGCAGCTGTGATAGCCTGACGGTAGTGTGGATCCTTAACGTCGCCAGCAGCAAATACACCCTCTACAGATGTCTTTGATGTGCCTGGAACAACCTTGATGTAGCCCTGCTCATCAAGCTCAAGCTGACCTTTGAATACCTCTACGTTAGGGTGGTGACCAATAGCGAGGAAGAAGCCCATGATAGGAATATCGCGCTCCTCACCAGCGTTGCTCACTACACGTACGCCTGTTACGCCCTCCTCGTCGCCAAGCACCTCCTTGGTGTTGTGCTCAAACAAAACCTCGATGTTTGGAGTGTTGAACACACGCTCCTGCATAGCCTTAGATGCACGAAGATAGTTCTTACGAACGATAAGGTATACCTTGCGGCAGATTGATGCAAGGTAGGTAGCCTCCTCACATGCGGTGTCACCACCACCTACGACGGCTACATCCTTCTTGCGGTAGAAGAAACCATCGCACGTAGCACATGCACTAACACCCATGCCGCGATACTTAGCCTCCGACTCCAAGCCGAGGTACTTTGCTGAAGCACCAGTAGATACGATCACAGCGTCAGCCTCGATCTCGTGCTCGTGGTCTACTACAGCCTTAAAAGGACGCTTCGAGAAGTCGATGTCGGTGATGATGCCGCGACGCACGTCTGCGCCAAAACGCAATGCCTGCTTGCGAA
>X129_Alpine_Ibex__coassemble_67_pt1 | contig 13016 bp, 12 predicted proteins | sample X129_Alpine_Ibex__metabat2_low_PE_004 | metagenome-assembled genome bin X129_Alpine_Ibex
TACTTGCATATATTAAAATAAAGTATTACATTTGTATTAGAAATAAACAATAAACCATTACAGATATGACACAGGTAGTAGCAATGAACGGAATGACAGCTCACAGAGCGAATGTAATCGCGCGACGCACAGGCTCGGAGGCGATGGGTATAATCAAGGCGCAGATGATTGACCTCTTGAAGGCGAAGTTGCAGAGTGGTGTGGCACACTTCTTATATCTGAAGAAGGATGGCTCACTCCGAGAAGCTTGGGGTACTACTGCAAGCAACTTAATGAAGGCTACGCAGAATGGTCGTGGCTTGTCGGGCGACGCAGTGAATACAGTTAAGTACTTCGATGTTGAGGCGGGTGGCTACCGCTCACTACGCTTCGAGAACTTGGTACAGGTGTTTTAACCATCCAAGAATGGTAGTATCGAAAATGAATAGTATGAAGAAGGCTGTTATATACGCGAGAGTTTCATCGGTCGGCGATAGACAATCAACATTTCGTCAGGTCGCCGACCTGACACAGTATGCCACTACCAATGGTATGACTGTGAACGAAATCTTCGAGGAGCATATAAGCGGAGCGGTCAAGAACGAGGAGCGTCCTGTGCTGTGTGAGTGCTTGGACTACTGTTTTGCCAACGGCATTGACACGCTTCTTATCAGCGAATTGAGTCGTCTTGGCCGCAATGTGGACGAGGTGCTGGCGAATGTAAAAAGATGCAAGGAGAATAACCTCAATATCTACTTTCAGCGGGAGAACATATCTATCTTTCAGGCAGATGGCTCTAAAAATCCATTCCTAAACATCTTTATCAGCGTGTTGGGTACTTGTGCTGAAATGGAACGCGAGGCTATCGCCTTTCGCCTAAATAGTGGGTTGAAACGCTATAAAGATAACGGAGGCAAGGTCGGTCGCAAGGTCGGCTCTGTTAAGACCAAGGAGAAGAAGCAAGAAGAGTACGCAAAGGTACTACGATGCTTGAAGCAAGGCAAGTCGATACGAGATACCGCAACGCTATGTGCTGTATCGGTAAGCACAGTATTCCGAGTGAAGCGAGAATTTGGAGTGTAAGTACTTTATTTTCAGGGTGAAAAATCCATAGAAAATTATCACGAGCAACTGTTGGGTGGGGTGTTTTGCGTACCCCACCCCCATAAAAACGGAGGCGGATAACAGTTTTAATTTAAGCCTCCTATGACCCTATAACCCCCTCCTATATGGCATAAAACTAACCATAAATCCATATCAATACATTCTTATAAAACACTGATATACAATACTTAATAAGAATATGTTGAATGAAAAATAGAAAAATAATTACTCTTCTATTTCAACCAAATCGGTCGTAGATATTTCATCATCGAATAGGCGTTGTAGGATGTCCGTATGCGCTTCATACAACTTGTCATAGTCTATTGATATGTAGTGGTTTGCAGCCACACTCTTACTTGAATGACCAAGACCGGCATCGACATACTCCTGACCTAACTGATACTCCGAACTCATCAAGGTTGACCAAGTATGGCGGGCAGTATAGAAACAAAACTCATCATCGAAGCCCATAATCGTTCTAACCTGACGGGCTATCTTCTGAATGTTGCCGGCAAAGGTATGATACCTATTATATATAGCATCGAACGCAAAGTAGCGACTTGAACTAACAGCCTTACTCCATACATTAGCACGACTTGCTGTTAGATAGGGAGCGATAACATCGTGAAGTTGAGTGGCGTGCGCGTTCATCATAACAATTATTTCCTTACCTGTCTTATCTCTGATATACTTTATCTCTCCTGTGTCGCCCTTCATCTTAACAGCCTTCTTCTGCAACTGATAGATGTCGGTCAAATTCATACCCATACAGCAAAACGAGAAGATAAAAAGGTCGCGTACCATCCTCTGACGCATCGTTGGGAATGGGTAGTTGAGGAAGGCGCGTAGTTCGGCCATAGATAGAGGATAGGGCTGTGTATGTACCACGCCCGCCCTAAACTTCTTGAACGCACGCAATACCCTCTCGGATACCCTCTCGGCATCCACAGCGCAGTTTATAACCTTCTTAAGACAACTTGCATAGGTGTTGACTGTCCAAGCAGATAGCGACTGAAGATTAAGAGGATTGCTACCACGCACATCCTGATAACCGCCACCCTGAATGTATGAGAGGTAGCCCTTAACCCAATCAACAGTTACGTCGCGGAACAGGATAGTGTCCTTACCACTACAAGCAATCTGATAACTGACGAGGCTCTTAAGAGCGTAGTTATACTTCTCTTGGCTCTTCGGTGTCTGCATCGCAATACTATGCCAATACTCCACGAAGTCACCATTGCCAACACCCTCGTTCTGTTTTGAGTTGGGTGAGTAGTTGAGGATAGCATCCATCACACCCTTTGCAGACATCTCTCCTAACACACCACGCTTCTGAAGGAGAGCCTCAACCTCCTTCGCTCTAATCATTAGTTGAGCAAGGAACTCGTTGTTGCGCTCCTTCTCCTCGCGCACATCGTGGGTGTCGGTGCGTCTAATACTTATACGCTGACCACGACTGTTCCACTCTGATTTAGCGACCGACATATCCATCGAACGCATTGTATTAGTGTTGAGGTGGCGGATTTTAAGATAGACAGGATAAGTGCCATCATCTTTCTTGCGACCGAGTACATAGTTAAAGGTTGCCATAGGTTACTCCATTTACTCTGTATTTACTCTGTTTTACTCACGGTAAAGATAGATAATATAAATGGAATAAGGAAATGATTTAACTCTTTTCTTATACTATAAGATAGATATAAATCATTGATAAATGGGCTTGTAGGCTGATTTACAGAGAGATATAGAAATAAAAAAGGGAAGCACGATGTCTTCCCTTCTTTGAGCTGTTGACGAGGCTTGAACTCGTGACCTCTTCCTTACCAAGGAAGTGCTCTACCACTGAGCTACAACAGCAATAATAAACCCTACTCCTATGAAAGAGTGCACAAAGATACACAAGATTTTTTAAACTGCAAATTTTTTGTCTAAAAATGTTATTTGTGCATTTTGGGCTCTGTTTATGCGCCGCTATTTGCCCTGTGGCGGTCGACGCTGCGGGCAACAAGAATGCTGCACTCGTAAAGAGAATACAAGGGTAGAGTCACAAGTATGCATGTCATAACATCGGGAGGGGTGATGATTGCCGAGATGGCAGTGATGAGAAAGAGTGCATACTTCCTATATTTCGACAATAACTCGTAGCTCACTATGCCCATACGCGCGAGGATATATATAATCACCGGCAACTGAAATACTACGCCCATAACCAGCGTAAGTGACGTGAATGTCGAGATATACGAGTTTAGGGTAATCATGCTACTTACCTTCTCTGCCACGTTGTATGTGCCCAAGAATCTGAATGATATGGGAAATATCAAATAGTAGCTCATAAGCACACCGACGATGAATAGCGCATATACGATTATCGCAACTTGCACTGAGTATCTACGCTCGCTGTCGTAGAGTGCGGGCAGTATAAACCTAAAGAGCTCGTATAGTATGTAGGGCGAGGCAGCCAGACATCCAAGGTATATAGATGTCGTTATATGGGTCATAAACTGACTCGACAGATCTGTAGCTATCAGGTCTATCTCATATCTCTCGAAGTGAAACTCAATGCCCAGCCATCCTAGTAACTGCTCAACGTAGCGATACGTCACAAAGTCCCACTCGCTAGGAGCAAGCAGTATGCTCCAAGCGATATCTTTAAAGGCGAAGATGGCGATTGATAGTGTCGCGGTGACGCCCAATATGCGAAACAACATTCGGCGAAGCACCTCCAGATGTCCGCCGAACGTGAGTTGATTATCGCTACTACTCTGCATTACACTGGTTGTCGTTGTCCGTGGTGGTGCTATTCTGTTGTGCGTCGTGTTTTGCGGGCTCGTTATCTTGATCCTTCATATTAATGATCTCCTCGCCCTCCTTCATGCCCTTCTTGAACTCCTTGACGCCCTGACCTAGTCCGCGCATCATCTCGGGGACCTTCTTGCCACCAAATATCAGCAGGGCAAGACCCCCTAAGAGTAGTAATTCGGTTGTTCCTAACATAGTGCTATCTATTATCAATTAAGTAAATCTCGCACGTGTCAAAGTCTATCTCCCAGCTTCCATTGGGCGTGCTCTCCCACTGATATTTCGCGCCCATGCGATCCCACCAGCCCTGAAACTTGGTGCCTGTTTCGCCCATATCCTTGACGAGCTTCTGATATAGAGCATCATTCTCGGGAGTTAATATCTTTGCCAATTCATTAAGCCCATTACGGCGCTCAAATAGAGACTGAATCTCATCCTTCTCTTCAACTGTTACTTGTCCTACTAATTTCTTCATAATATTACCACTCTTTACGTTTTACAAATGGGTCTAGATAGTCGATCTCGGGGATATGTATCTCGGGTGCAAACTCATAATTTGTGCGAATCTCCTGTAATATGCGACCACTTGCGTTGCGCTCGAGGTGCGCCACGTCACACTGTTCGTGTGATGGGGTATTAACCTCGAGAGTTGTCTTGCGATTGAGCCACACACAACGACGACAATGATAGGCATCGCAATGACGGCATATCGGAGCATAGCCCAACTTAAAAAGCTGTCTATTCTTAATTTGGAGACCTCGAATCAAGTCGCCAAAGTCTTCATCGGGATTGTCGTAATAGAATCCTGCACAAGGGTAGAACTTGCCGTTTGGCATAAGTGTTATCACCTCGTCGCCAGCGTTGCAGTTGTTCATCTCCTTGAGTGTTAGTCGGTCTGTAAGTAGGTTAAGTTGCATGTTGCCTCCATCAATGATCTCTTGTTGTGCCTTCACGCCTAACTTGGCCAATACCGCCTTGTAACCTTCAAACTCGCTATTAGTAAACTTGTCGATGTCGGTAATCACGATGTTGAGACGAACACACCTATTCTTAATTTCATCGTAGGCAGTTTCCAGCTCATTGATATCTTTGCGACCTATGCGCAGTATTGCAATCTGCTCCTTTTGCAGTTTACACTTTTTGATCTCTGCAATACTATTACATACAACAATGTCAGCACCCTCTGTGTTAGACGCCGAGCATGGCATAATCTTGGTGTGGTCGATAGTCTCGATAACCTCGTCGTAACCCTCGGGCAGAGCTCTCTGAGGATACACAAACTGAATATTGAGGTTTTCGACCATGCCGAAGCGTATCGCAGCCCTGAGATTTTCGATAGAGATAAACTGCTCCGACTCTGCGATGTTATCGTAGTGGCAATAGGACACCGAGTCATCTGCCAACTGAACTACAAGATATTTTAACATAGTATTAGCAGTTTAAGTTAAACGACTTTTCCGCAGGCTTCTCCTCACCCTGCAACTCTAATTTGCGGTAGAGCTTGTTCCAATAGTAGTTGTTGGCTCTCACACGCGCCTTGTGCATCTTGCAGATGGCTGTAGCTCGCTGATAGATTGTTGGTGTGTCTGCAGCATCGTAGTTCTCGCCCTGACACCACGCACAACCACTTGCTACCTCGCAGTCGATACACTCTTGCGTAGACTGGGTGCAGCGGTCAAGAGTTAGGAATGGGCGTAACTTATTTTTGTCGATACCATCTTTGATATTTCCGATAATCCATGCCTTCTTGTCTCGCAATGAGTATTGCGCAAAGCGGGTGCAAGGGTAGAAATTACCTGCTGCATCTATCGAGAGCATCTGACCAGCTCCACACCAGTTGTTATTTTCCAACTTGCAATCCATAGGCTTGCCCATGTGTTCCCAAAAGAAAGAGCACCTATTATCTTTGTATAAATCATTGTCAATTATACTATCAGCCAATGACATCAATTGCTCTTCCAATTTAGCATCATCTCCCTCTTTCCAAACATTTTCAAACACGCAGTTGATATTAACATCGTGTATGCCTATATCAAATAAATGTAGTACACTCTCTTTTATGTATGGAATATTCTCACTGCATATTGTTACTTTTGTGGCTCCGTTTGGAAATTGTTTTAGCCAAAGAGGAATATTTTTAACAACATCTTTATAAGAACCCTTCCCAGAGTCCTTGTATACTCGATTTAGATCATGAAGCATTTCTGTTCCATCTATCGTAATTCCAATACTAAGATGGCTATGATTTTTTTCTATGAATTTTTGAACCTTTTCTGTGTGATAATTTATTCCATTGGTCGAAAAGCTGAAACGATATGAATTGAACCAGTGATGGTTACGGCGAAATAGCTCATACTTGATATAATCGCAAATCTTATCGATGAGGTCAATTTCCATGAAAGGTTCACCGCCAATAAAATCCCACACTACTGACTTGTAATTAAAGTCCTCGTCAAATTCATTTGCAAGTATATAATCAATGGCTTTTTTTGCAACATCCCAGGACATACTTTCATGTGAATTTTTACCTACTAAATAGCAGTATTTACATGCAAGTTGGCAATCCTTTGTGACAATGAACGTAATTTCTTTAGCATTACCACCTTCCCAGACGTTGTCTCTATCCAAAATATTTAAGTCAATCATCCTAATACTTATTGAGGGAAGTGTGTTAAAATAAACTGTTTTAAGAGTCTCTGAAATCTATAGTACGAGATTCAATATTCACATCATTCTAACACACCTCCCCATTAACTAATTTTTAGCTACGCCTTTGCAAGCGTAAAATTTACATCCGCCGCTACATGTATAACGGCAGCCGCCTTTACATTCGCCCTTACAAGAATTAGTACAGATGCCGCATCCGTATCTTGCACAACCATTGGGAGTTTCTGCTGCCTTAGCCACAATAGGATTAGATGCTAATAGAGCTACACCCAAAATTGGTAATGCCGCCTTTGCTGCATTCTTGAAGAATTCACGTCTCGACTGAATCTCTTCCTTTTCGTTTTGCTTCTTCATAATAGTAAATAGGCAATATTTACCATCCAGCGCCAATATGGTGATTTGTAAAAATAAAGAAAGCGTGGCGCCGAAGACTTATTTAATCTGGAAGGTCGTAGGAAAAACCCTGTAGCATAAATAAGCAACAACTCCACGCCGATACCGTGATAGGTATGACGTGAAAGAGTGTCCGCTCATTCTCGCTACTTGATAAATTTCCTACGTTTACCAGAGAGAATAAACTTACACTTTCCGTAAAGTATGTCACTACAAATATAGCAACTTTTTCGCAGATTGTGTAGTTTTTGCAGATTTTTTTGTCGCTGCTATTTTTTTGGGGGGGTGCCTCATAACGCACAATTATCGCCTGATGGTTACCTAATGATCGTCTCGGCTGACCCCTGCAGCGTTACGACCTCACGCGCGACTAATAGTATGAGTAGTGGCTACAGTTTCCAGAACATCCGGTGTAGCAGCCGTTCCTACAACTACCCTGACAACTAGCTTGGCATGTCCACTGACATGAGCCTTGGCACGTGCTATAGCACGACGTATAGCAGCTGCCCTGGCACGAGCCCTGACAACTATTTTGGCAGCTTCCATCACAACCGCCATAGCAACTGCCATAGCAGTAGCTGTCACAACCCATTGGCGTCTTGCTGGCTCTTGCAATTGTGGGGAGGTTGCTTAATACTACAGCACCTAGGATAGGTAGCGCTGCCTTTGTAGCCTGCTTGAAGAATTCTCGTCTCGACTGAATCTCCTCTTTAGAGTTTTGCTTTTTCATGGTAGTAAATTTTATTGGACATTATTGGCATGCGACAACGATGTCATCACATAAATTTACTACACAACTCCAATGTAGTGGGTGATAAAAAAGAAAGTGTGGAGTTGATTTCGTTTATCGAATAGAGGCTCTGACAAAACCCTGACCAAAATAAACGATACTGCGCCCCACACATGCATACAAAGACTCATAGACGTATATGACGCCCGTGGCATATATATATGCAAGGATAGGTGTTGCCGTTATCCCTGGTCAAATGAAAACTGTCAGATTTTCTATTCGGGACTGCGAAAACACTTTCTATGTCTCTAGTGTCTGCCTATTCAGGGCATAACTACTCTCCACAAAGATAGGAACTTTTTCGCAATTGGCAACACCTACATTACAAATTTCAGAAAAATTTTATTACTAAACAACATGGACGATTTAGTATGCAAATAATAGTGGCATATTTATCGCATAACATGCTCTTTATGCATAACTCTCGGGTGTTATGTAGGTCTGTAGTAAACGCATTTAGGGCTGTCTGACATGTTCAGACAGCCCTAAAAACTATATTTAGTATGTTTACTACTTGATGTTAGGGAGCTCAAGACCGTACGACTTCTTGCGGTCCTCAACCTTAAGAAGCATGCCGATAAAGAGTGCAACCACGCCAAATGACGAGAAGATAACCATAGGCACGGTATATCCTCCAGTAGCATCAAGTACCTTGCCGATGATCACTGGAACGAGCAACAAGCCCCAGTTCTGGATCCAGAAGATCACACAGTATGCCGAGCCAAGGATACGCTCGTCGATGATCTTTGGTACTGAAGGCCACAAAGCAGCAGGAACCAACGAGAACGACACACCAAGGATTGCAATAATAGCTACGGCAAGAACCTTCGATGGGAACATTGGAAGCAAGAATGCGAAGCTAAGGTGGCAAGCGATCATGATGAGCGAGCCTACCATAAGCATCGATGCTGCCTTACCCTTACGGTCGATAAATGCGCCAAGGAATGGGGTGAGCACCATAGCGAGGATTGGGAAGCAACTGAAGAGCTGTGAGCCATTTGTAATATTAAGGGTCTTATCGAGGAAGTCAGGAGCGTAGCGCTGGAATGGGAAGATTGCCGAGTAGTACAATACGCAGAGCAAAGCTACCAACCAGAACATCTTGCTGGTGAAGATCTTGCCGAGGTCGCTGAACTTAAACTCCTCCTCCGAAGCCTCGTGTGAAAGCTCGCCCGCAGCCTCAAGCTGCTTGTCGAACTTACGGTCGAGAAGTACGAAGACAAAGTAGAAGATAAGACCAATCATGAGCAATACGGCGCCGAACGCTACGGGTGCAGATACCGACTGCTGGAATGCATCTGATACCATTGGCGAGAGCCACATAGCAGCAAATACGCCAAGACGTGCGATAGACATCTCAAGACCCATAGCCATAGCCATCTCCTCGCCCTTGAACCACTTGGCAATAGCCTTAGATACTGTTGTACCAGCCATCTCGCAGCCGCAACCAAAGATCATGAAGCCCAAGCACGATAGCTTTGCAGAGCCTGGAAGTGCCACCCACCATGAGTTGAGCCAAGTCTCAAGACCTGTGCCTACGAACATGTCGCTCATGGCATAGAACTTAATGCATGCACCGATAACCATGAGCGATGCTGAGAGAAGACCTGTAAAGCGGATACCCATCTTATCGAGGATGATACCTGCGAAGATTAGGAAGAAGCAGAACACGTTGAGGAAGTACTCCGAAGCGGCATATGTGCCGAATGTTGTGCTGTCCCAGTGAAGTTTGGTGTCGAGAAGCTCCTTGAGTGGTGAGAGCGTGTCAACAAACATGTAGGCGAAGAACATCATCAGCGCGATGAGGATCAACGCCGACCAGCGTACAAACGCCGAGTCGTTGAGTTTTCGTTGAATTGTTTGAGTCATAATAACTTATTGTTTAGGTTTATAAAAATAGTTTCTTCCTTGGTTTTGGTCTAATGTTCGGCAATGCGGAACTCCTTGAGAAGGTCATATGCCGAGACTATGCCTAGCTCGCCTGCCTTCGAGAGGTCCATGCACCCCTTGCGTGTATCTTTCATATATATCTGTACCAGACCACGGTTGTAGTATGCCTCGCCAAACGATGCATCGAGCTCTATGGCGCGCGTGTAGTCGTCGTAGGCGGCGGGAAGATCGCCCGAGATAGCCATGAGGTTGCCACGGTTGTAGTATGCCTCGGCAAACTCGGGGTAGAGCTTTATAGCCTTATTTATATCCTCGATAGCCTCGTCGTAGCTATATGTGCGTTTGCTAGTGTTATGCAGGCGTTTAGCTGGGTCTGAGCCATACGTAATGCTCGTATAGGAGTTATCCATAGAGGATATAAAGTCGATCATCTCGGCACGTGTTGTAGCGCGGTTAAGATACAAGAATGGGTTGGTAGGGTTAAGCTGTATAGCCTCACCGAGCGTATTGACAGAGTTTGTATACTGCTTTATGAGCGCCTGGCTAACACCACGTTCAAAGAGTGTTATCCAGTCGGGCTTCAACGTCGACTGCTGGCGCTGCTCGATACTGCGATCTATGGCAATGAGTGTGTCGGGCTCGAGGTTAGACTCGCGGCAGTCTAGCTTGAGGTATTTGCGTGCTACGCGCTCCTCGAAGTCGCGAACACGCTGTGTCTGATAGCGTACCGCGCGGCGATCTACGCGCGATGTATCCTCCTTAATTAGCGTAAATCGATACATCGGGATAAGTGCTAGGTCGCCATTGTCGGCTGTCGACGACGAGGCTATGCGCTCAAAGTTGCGCTCCACGAGTTTGCTCTCGAGCGATAGTAGTTTATCGAAGCGCTGTGTGGTATCGGAGAATATTGAGTATGTTGAATCCTTGAGGCGTGCTCGGTGCTCAGCAATCTTGCGATTTGCTATGCGTTCGTCACTCTCGGCACCTCGTACATCACGTTGTGAACGACGCAAGATGCTGCGATTGAGGTATGCATTGGCAAAGTCGGGATATAGCTCTATGGCGCGCGAGTAGTCGTCGATGGCGGCACGTAGGTTACCTAGGCGCGTGTAGAGTAGTGCTCGGTTGTAGTAGACAAGCACATTGTCGGGCGATAGTGTTGCCACCTTGTCGAAGTCCTCCAAGGCACGGTTGTAATCACCGATGTCGAAACGTATGAGTGCTCGGTTGAAATATCCTATCGAGCTTAGTGAGTCGATCTCAATAACCCTGTCAAGATCGGATATCGAGAGCATTGGACGGTCTAGGTAGTTGTTCACTAGCGCGCGATTGAAGAATGCAGGCAGGAATGTAGAGTCGCACTCTACAGCTTTGTTGAGGTCTGTGATAGCCTCGTTATATCGCTCCTGCGCCATAAGTAGTGCTCCGCGACGGTTGTAGGCGTCAGGGTCTTCACGGTTGGTGCGTATCGCCAGCTCGTAGTTCTCGTAGGCGCGTGCCGTATCTCGAAGGTTGAGGTAGCAGATACCGCGGTTGATATATGCTGCAACATGGCGCTTCTCGAAGCGGATGAATAGGTCGAAGTCGGCAATAGCTGCCTCAAACTGCTGATTCAGAAGACGCGTCACACCACGACTATAGTAGGGGTCGGGGAGGTCGGGACGCAGTTCTATGGTCTGGCGGAAGTCGCTCAGCGCATCGTCGTAATTACCTAGTCGCGAACGCGTTATGGCGCGATAGTAGTAGGCACCAGTGAACACAGGATTAAGTGTTATGGCCTGTGAAAAGTCGGCATCGGCACCTAGTAGGTCGTCGAGGTTATACTTGGCGATGCCACGTAGGAAGTAGGCATCGAAATCCTTTGTATCGTGGCGTAGGAGCACGTTAAGAATCTCTATTGCTTCGTGGTAGTTGTTGTTCACCATCTTCTGCTGCCCCATCCAATAGATATAGTTGCGGTCGTACTGCGCCCACGAACTCTCCGTCGTGGCACACACCGCAACTAGCACCATTAGTATGGCAATCACCCTACGCATCGTAGCTTAATAACGCCTATAGTTCAACACTTATTATTCGAGCTCGTAGCCGAAGCGCTTCAGCTCGCGATCGTTGTTGCGCCAATCCTCATTGACCTTGACATATAGCTCTAGGAATACCTTCTTGCCGAGGAACTCTTCAAGGTCGTGGCGGGCTGCCTGACCCACTCTCTTGAGTCGTTCGCCCTTATGTCCAATGATGATGCCCTTCTGCGAGTTGCGTGCCACAAATATTGTTGCCGATATACGATCTATCGTGGGCTCCTCCTTGTAGCTCTCGATGGCTATCTCGCACGAGTAAGGAATCTCCTTGTCGTAGTTAAGCAGTATCTTCTCACGGATGATCTCCGAGGCGAAGAAGCGCAAAGTCTTGTCGGTAAGCGTATCCTTGGGATAGAAAGCCTCGCCCTCGGGTAGACGCTCAAGGATAAGGTTGAAGACACCCTCTACGTTGAAGTTTTCCTTTGCTGAGCATGGTGCGATAACGGCCTCGGGGAGTAGTGCCTGCCACTTCTCAACGAGGGCTGTTAGCTTCTCGGCATTGGTAAGGTCCACCTTGTTGATTACCACTATTGTGGGGATACCCGATAGGCGCACCTTCTCGATAATCTCTGCCGAGCGGTCGCTATCCTCCACCGTATCGGTGACGTAAAGTAGCACGTCGGCATCGGTTATTGCGCCACGCACAAACTTCATCATCTTCTCCTGTAGCTTGTAGTTAGGCATGAGGATGCCCGGGGTGTCGGAGTATACAATCTGGAAATCCTCGCCATTTACAATGCCCATTATGCGATGACGCGTAGTCTGCGCCTTCGATGTTATTATCGATAGTTTCTCGCCAACGAGCTGGTTCATCAGTGTCGATTTTCCGACATTTGGATTACCAATGATATTTACAAATCCGCTACGGTGTGCCATAGGTCGTTTATATATTTATATATAATATTCGGACAAAGGTACAAAAAAAAGATTAAAGAGCAAAACCAAAATTCACGATAGAGCGTAGCCTAATGCAATAATAAAAATAGGCGAGCATCCACCCGCCTATTCATATCCGTTGCGCCGACCGCCTACCACGACTCGCCCAAGTCATTTAGTTTTCTCTTTGCATCTTCAATCCCCTGTTGAGCCGCCTTGCGATACCACTCTATGGCCTCGTTTAGGTCTTTAGTTACACCATGTCCATTTTCGTAGCAAAAACCTAAGTTGCATTGCGCAGTAGCATCGCCCTGCTCGGCTGCTTTACGATACCATTTTACCACTTCTACGTAATCCTGAGTTACACCTTGGCCAATATAGTAGCAAAAACCTAAGTTGTTTTGCGCAGTAGCATTGCCCTGCTCGGCTGCTTTACGATA
>X129_Alpine_Ibex__coassemble_68_pt1 | contig 12992 bp, 10 predicted proteins | sample X129_Alpine_Ibex__metabat2_low_PE_004 | metagenome-assembled genome bin X129_Alpine_Ibex
GGCCGCAACCATCTTAATTGTCTTAATTGTCTTAAAGGCCTTAATTGGCTTTATTTTTTTTAGGACCATTGAGACCATAAGACCATTACGATGTCGGGTATCACGCTGCGACTGCGGTCGTTAGTACTCTCTTGCTCCGAAGATTGCGGTGCCGATACGTACCATCGTAGAGCCGTACTCGAGGGCAATAGGGTAGTCGTCGGACATACCTATAGAGAGGGTGTCGAACGAGTCGTCAAACTGAGGCTTAAGCTCGTTGAATATCTCCTTAATACGCTGAAAATCACGTCGCACAACAGCTTCGTCATCTGTGTTTGAAGCTATTGTCATCACGCCACGCACACGCACATGGGTCATGCTCTGTAGCTCGCCCGAGCGTAGGTAGTCGCTAAGCTCTTCCCATGCCCAGCCAGACTTCGTATCCTCCTGTGCCACATGCACCTCAAGGAGTATGTCGATGGTGCGGTTGCATTTTGCTGCCTGCTTCTCGATCTCGGCTATCAGACGGTCGGAGTCTACGGATGCTACAAGCGATACGAACGGAGCGATAAGCTTTACCTTGTTGGTCTGAAGATGACCAATCATATGCCACTCGATGTCGGCAGGGAGTACCTCGTGCTTGGCTGTCATCTCCTGGGGTCGGCTCTCGCCAAAGATGCGCTGACCAGCATCGTATGCCTCTTTGAGGCGCTCTGCCGGATGAAATTTTGATACTGCCACAAGCTTTACGCCCTCGGGTAGAGTCGCCAATATTCTATGTAGTCGCTCCTTGATATTCATTGCTTAGCTACGTTTTGGGACTACAAATGTATAAAATATTGGGCAACACTACAACTATTTCAAAATAAATTTGTATCTTTGGAGGTTAATATGCCAAAAGCAGACGAACAATTAAAAAAATAATAACCTAAAACTAAGTATGAAAAGATTCTTTAAGATTGCAGCCCTTGTGGGCGCATTTGTTGGCAGTATTGCTACTGCCGATGCTTGTACAAACTTTATTATCACGCGTGGTGCCTCGACCGATGGATCGAATATGGTGACCTATGCCGCTGATTCTCACCAGCTTTACGGCTCTCTCTATCAGTATATTCCTGGTAAGTACACCGAATGGATGGATGTCACCGAGTGGGACACTGGCCGCTACATTGGTAAGATCCGACAGGCTGCCACAACATACCGCACACTCGGCAACTCTAACGAGCACTCATTGTTCATCACCGAGACTACGTTTGGCGGACGTCCCGAGTTGGAGGACCCTAAGGGTGGCATCGACTACGGCTCACTTATCTACATCACCTTGCAGCGTGCCAAGACCGCTCGCGAGGCTATCGACATCATCGTAGAGTTGGCAAACACCTATGGCTACTGCTCGTCGGGCGAGTCGTTCTCGCTTATCGACCAGGAGGAGGCTTGGATCATGGAGCTTATAGGCAAGGGTCCCGAGGATAAGGGTATTGTATGGGTAGCTCGCCGCATTCCTGATGGCTATGTCTCGGCACATGCCAACCAGGCACGTATCACCACATTCCCTTGGAACGACCCTGAGAACTGTATCTACGCTCCCGACGTAGCAGATGTAGCACGTAAGTTCGGTTGGTTCGATGGCAAGAACGAGGACTTCAGCTTTGCTGAGGCTTATGCTCCTGCCGACTTCAGCGCATTGCGTGGCTGCGAGGCTCGTGTATGGGCATTCTTCCGCACCGTAGCTGACGACATGGATCAGTATGAGGACTACGCCATGGGTCACAACCCCGCAAACCGTATGCCTTTGTGGGTGAAGCCTGCAAAGAAGGTCTCTCCAAAGCTACTTATGGACTGCATGCGCGACCACTACGAGGGTACTAAGATGGATATGACACAGGATATTGGTGCTGGTGGCGAGGAGTGCCCTTACCGCTGGCGTCCTATGTTCTTCGAGGTTGATGGCGTAGAGTATTGCAACGAGCGTGCTACAGCCACTCAGCAGACAGGCTTCTGGCTTGTAGGTCAGGCGCGTCCCCAGAAGGTGGGTATCCTCTGGTTTGGCACAGATGATGCTGCAACATCGCCATTAACACCTATCTACGTTACAGCTACCGAGGTTCCCGAGTGTTTGAAGGAGGGCAACGGCTCGATGCTCAAGTACTCTGACAGCTCTATGTTCTGGATCACTAACCGTGTTGCACAATTCGCATACCTACGCTATAATATCATAGGTAAGCACGTACGCGAGTATGTCGATAAGTGGGAGAACCAGATGCTAGAGCTTGTACCCGCTATGGATGCTAAGATCGGCGGTGCTAAGAATGCTAAGCAGGCAGCAAAGGTTGCTACAGAGTTTTCGGTGGAGAATGCTCAAGCCCTCTTCGATATCTGGGTTGACCTCGACAAGTATATGATGGTTAAGTATATCGACGGTAATGTTAAGGGCGAGGACGAGAATGGCTTCATAGATAACGGCAACGGCAAGGATATCCCAGGTAAGATCACCCAGCCAGGCTACTCTGAGAAGTGGAAGCGTGCCGTAGCTAAGGACAAGGGCGAGATTTTGAAGGTTGTTAAGTGGTAAACTTAAAAAATAGAATAATATGGAAAGATACGATATCATTGTTATCGGCTCAGGACCTGGAGGTTATGTTGCAGCTATTCGTGCTGCTCAGTGTGGCAAGCGTGTGGCTATCGTCGAGAAGGCTGATGCTGGTGGTGTATGCCTCAACTGGGGCTGTATCCCCACTAAGGCGTTGGTACGCTCGGCACAGGTATATGCCGACTGTAAGGCTGCTGCATCATATGGCGTAGCGATCGAGGGTGAGGTAAAGCCCGACTGGACAAAGATGGTGGAGCGCGAGCGCATGGTGGCAACAACCATGAACAAGGGTGTTCAGTTCCTCCTCAAGAAGAATAATATCGACGTCATAGCTGGCTTTGGTCGTCTCAAGGCTCCAGATACGGTGGAGGTTGAGGGCGTAGACTACGAGGCAGACCACATCATCCTAGCTACGGGCGCACGTCCCCGCGTTATGCCCTTCATGCCTATCGACGGCAAGCACATCATCTCGTCTAAAGAGGCTCTTGTATTGCCAGAGTTGCCCGAGACGATGGTTGTTGTAGGCTCGGGCGCTATCGGCTCGGAGTTCGCCTACATCTACGCTACTATGGGCGTCAAGGTGACTATCGTCGAGTATATGCCACAGATCATGCCTCTGGAGGATGAGGATACGGCAAAGGCTATGGAGCGTGCCTTCCGCAAGCTACGTGCAACGGTGATGACCTCAACTACCGTAAAGTCTGTCGCTGTTCGCGAGGATGGCAAGTGTGACGTTGTGATCGAGGGTAAGAAGGGCGAGCAGACGCTCGAGGCTGATGTGGTACTCTCGGCAGTAGGAATCAAGTCGAATATCGAGGATATGGGTCTTGAGGAGCTTGGCATCGAGATTGAGCGTGATAAGATCAAGGTCGACGAGCACTACAAAACATCGGTAGATGGCGTCTACGCTATTGGCGACATCATCGCTACCCCCGCATTGGCACACGTCGCTTCGGCTGAGGCTATCCACTGCGTGGAGCATATCTGCGGTCTTGAGCCCGAGGCGGTGGACTACTCGACAATCCCATCGTGCATCTTCACCTCGCCTGAGGTGGCATCGGTAGGTCTTACCGAGGCTCAGGTTAAGGCTCAGGGCATCGAGTATAAGGTTGGTAAGTTCCCATATACGGCGTCTGGCAAGGCTACGGCTGCGGGCGAGCGCGACGGCTTCGTGAAACTTATCTTCGATGCTGAGGAGAAGCTGCTCGGCGCACACTTCGTGGGACACAACGTCACCGAGATGATTGGCGAGCCTACGCTTGCTAAGGTGTTGGGCGTCAACGCACACCGCATTGCTCGCACTATTCATGCTCATCCATCTATGCATGAGGCAGTGATGGAGGCAGCTGAGGATGCTCTCGGCTGTGCCATCCACATGTAATTTTCGATTATAAGGTCGCATCTGTGACCTCTCAAAAAGTAAGAGACCTCGGGCTGTACGCTACAGTACTATCCCGAGGCCTCTTCTTTTGCGATGCACCACATCTACGACCTTCTAATCAAAAATTGGGTAGTGTGATTTTTTTAAGACCATTATGACCGCTAGGACCATTAAGACCATTAAGAGGTCGGGTATCAGCGTTGTCCGTAACCATCTTAATTGTCCTAATAGTCCTAAATGTCTTAATCTCTTCTAAGTGAGGTAGCGATTAGAGTTTTATGCTTAAACTCACTAAACTCCTTAAACTATCTATCTCCCTTTACAGTTCATATCCCTCGATACGGTCGGCATACGGACTCCAGCTCTCAGACGTTTTATACTCATCAACAGACTCCATTGGTACATAGATGGTTACATCTGGTACTCCCTCGTCTGGGTCTTTGAATAGGTGAGGCTCTAATGTCGGAGGTGTGGTTGCTCGAAGGTATATCGACTCAAGCTTTTCGCAGCCTGCGAGTGCCGAATAGCCAATTTTAGTTACACCACTGCCAAATGTTATTGACTCCAAGTTCTTACACCTTGCAAAGGCTCTACCCTCAACACTCTCCACACCATCGGGGACTATAATCTCGCTAAGCGACTCGCACACATATAGTGCGCCATTATCAATGACCGTTATGCTCTGGGGTATATCTATCGCCTTAAGCTGATGGCAGTAGTTGAACATCAACTTACTCAGCTTGGAAAGGCTGTTTGGCAGCACAACACTCTCAAGGCTCTGGCAATCATTGAACGCTCCATCGCCGATAGATGTAACGCTATTGGGGATGGTAATACTCTTAATGCCTGAATGCTCAAAGGCGTAGTATTCTATTGACTCTATGCCGTCATGGAGTTCTACTTGCTCGATGTTAGAGAATGGAAAAGCGTAGGGCTTAATTTTAGTTATGCTCTCAGGGATGTGTAGCGTCGTAACTCGTTGGTTGTTTACGTAAAGTTCGCCATAGTGTAGGCCGTTGCCAAACATAATGGGTCCCATAAAGTCTATCATGCACCATGCTGCGAGGTCATCGGTATATACTCTCTTAAGGTTTGTTACATTGAATACGCTTTGGTCGAGTTGCGTTACACCCGTTGGAATATTTACGCTCTCAAGGTCTAAACAACGATTAAAAGCCTTGTTGTCAATTTTAGTAACACTATTAGGCATAATCACCTCAGTAACACCGCTCTTGTCCTTGAAGTATGCAGGTATAATGGTCGTTAACTCCTCCTCGAATGTCACCTCGTAACGCCACATTGCATGCTCATGGCTCACCACCTTAGGGCCTTTGCCCTCGTTAAACTCTATAGGCATGCTATTGTTTGTCTCGTACCATAGCTGGTTGCTAAGTGGTCTTGTGCGCATTACGCCAATCGTAAACTCGGCAGTTCGTAGCTCGTTCGTGCCATCGCTTATTACATAGCAGCCACGAGCGCCAACCTTGCCATTGTAGAGTTCCTCTTTTATGTCATCGCACGCAAAATCAACATATATTGTTGGTTGTCCCTGAAGACCATCCCACTCCTCGGCAGAGCCAAGTGTTGCAGGAATAATCGTAGGATTATCGCTATTATCGTAATATAGGTGTAGCGAGAGTAATTCGTGGTGATACTCGACTAGCTTGCTGTGCAATTCTTGGGGTTCAATCTCAAGGTATGCCTGAAGTATAGCACCACGGAAGCTCTCCTCGACACAAATTATACGTTCAGTTGTGTCGCCATTTGTGGCAAAGTATCCAAACTCGCTAATCTGAGGAATAATATCCTTTGGCACGGTGTTATCCTCTGGCGTAGTGCCCTCCACAGGTCTGTCACAAGCCGTCATTGATAATAGTAGTAAACACGATATAAATAATCTTCTCATATCATAAATTGTTATAAGTGGACATTGCTATACAAATGTACATCTTATATCTTATTTCCCCAAATTTTTGCGCTATAAATGATGCGATAGGGTGTTCAGGGAGGTTACAGGGAGGAATGGGGACTATGGGGATTATGGGGATTATGGGGAATATGGGGAATATGGGGAACATGGGGATTATGGGGACGATGGGGATTATTAACCTTAAATTCCCCAGTATCCCCAGTATCCCCAGTCTCCCCAGTCTCCCCAGTATCCCCAGTATCCCCAGTGTCCCCAGTTTAAGACCTTTAAGACCATTACGAGGTCGGGTATCACGGCGTTGTCCGTGGCCATCTTAATTGTCTTAAAGGTCTCACAGGTCTTATTTTTTTTAGGACCGTTAGGACCATTAAGACCTTTAGGACCATTACGAGGTCGGGTATCACACTGCTCCTATCTCCTATCTTTGGCGTCATAATGACGCTCCTACTACAGCACCCTCTTACATCAAATCAGGCATCACGTGATGAAAAGTCATAACTTTTGTCTATCTTTGCCGAGTAATTAAGAGTGCTATGCGATACTTTATTGAGCTACAATACGACGGTGCGGCATACTTTGGCTGGCAGCGACAGCCCGATGTGGCAACCGTGCAGGGGACAATCGAGCAGAAGCTCTCGATGCTACGTGGTGTGCCTACCGAGATAGTGGGGGCGGGACGTACCGACACAGGTGTCAACGCCTCGTTTTACGTTGCCCATTTCGACTCTGAGGAGCCTGTAGACTGCACTCAACTTAGCTATAAACTTAATAAGGTGCTACCTGCCGATATCGCCATACTGCGCATCTACGAGGTGGAGGCAGAGAAGCATGCAAGGTTCGATGCCGTGATGCGCGAGTATACCTACTTTATCTCGCCCTGCAAGTCCCCTTTTAGACGCTTCTCGGCGTGGCACTATACGGCAGACTTAGATGTAGAAAAGATGAATCATGCCGCGGCAAAACTCCTTGAGCATGAGGATTTTACGTCGTTTGCTAAGCTCAACTCCAACAACAAGACTAATATCTGCCACATAACACATGCACGGTGGAGTGTTGAGCCTGACGGAACACTGCGTTTTACCATACGCTCCGATAGGTTTCTGCGTAATATGATACGTGCCATTGTGGGTACTCTTGTCGACGTTGGGCGTGGGCGTTACACAGTAGCTGAATTTGACGATATTATTCGCTCGCGCGATCTGTCGCGTTCGAGTGCTGGCGCTCCAGCCTGCGGACTCTTTCTTTCGGATGTAAAATATTAGCTCTCGAAGGCAGAAAAGTTGTTGCGTGTATTGATATTTTTTGTATCTTTGCACGCAATAATTATGTAATAATTACAATCTACGAAATATAGTATGAAGTGTGCAATTATAGGTCACGGCAAGATGGGTCGTGAGATTGAGAAGATATTGGCAGAGCGCGGTCACGAGGTTGTGCTCGTCATCGACGAGAACAACGCTGAGGAGCTTACATCCGAGAACCTTGAGGGTGTTGACGTAGCCTTCGAGTTCACAACGCCTGATACTGCGGCAGGCAACGTACGTAAGGTCCTGGAGGCTGGTGGCAGGGTGGTGTGTGGCACTACAGGCTGGCTCTCGGAGCTCAAGGCTATGGAGGCCTTGGCTGTGGAGCGTGGTGGTGCTTTGTTCTATGCCTCGAACTTCTCTATCGGCGTGAACATAATGTTTAAGGTTAGCCGTCGCCTTGCCGAGCTTATGAATGCCCATCCCGAGTATAATGTACGCATCTCGGAGACCCACCATATGTGGAAGAAGGATGCGCCTAGTGGCACAGCAATTACGCTTGCTGAGGGCATTATCGAGGGTCTTGACCGCAAGACATCGTGGGTGAACAACCGCAAAGGAGAGCCCGCAGAACTCGAGATCGACTCATTCCGCGAGGGTATGGTGACGGGTATACATACCATCACATATGCTGCTACTGACGATACGCTTGAACTTAAGCATAATATTATCAACCGTCGTGCGTTGGCTCTTGGAGCAGTTATTGCTGGCGAGTATCTCTCTACAAAGCAAGGTGTCCATACTATGGACAACTTACTCTAAGATAGTACGTTGAGAGTTGTTGTTACCTCGACCAAAGTATAAACCTCTAGAATTGGATTATGCAGAAGCTTAAAAATATATTCTCTGTGGTGGGTGGCATCCTCCGCAGTCCATGGCTTATAGCCTCGATTGTTGCTATCATTGCAGTGCTCTTTGCCGTGTGGTATGGTGCGGCGTGGAGCCTTATCATCACGCTACCTATCATCTACGACTACTACATAGGTCACCATACAGCGAAACTTCACCATCGTCTTATGGAGCGCTTTGCGTGGTATCGCATACTCTATGCTGTGTGGTGTGCTGCGGTCTTTGCCCTTGTCGTGGGTGTCATTCTACACATGCTCCTCTTCCGTTGGGAGGGTATCTTCCTCCTCACGTTTGCTGTTGTTTTTGCCTATGCCATGTGGGAGGAGCTCAAGAGACATAGCAAGCTCTATGAGTGGATCTATGGCTGGGTACATGCCATAATCTTTGCTACGGTTGTAGCTACCATCATCCAGCTATACTGGTTCCAGATGTTTGTTATACCTACGGGATCAATGGAGAGCACGCTGATGGCAGGCGACTATATCCTTGTAAATAAGACGTCGTACGGACCACGTGTCCCCATGACGCCACTGTCGTTCCCCTTTGTGCACAACACGATGCCTCGTAACGACCGCAAGGCATCCTTCACCACGGCATGGCAGCGCGACTACCGCCGCCTGAAGGGTTGCGATGTCGTTGAGCGTGGCGATGTCGTTGTCTTCAACTTCCCCGAGGGCGATACTGTTGCCTTGGAGCGTGCTGCCGAGAGCTACTATCAGATGTTGCTTAGCTCGGAGTTTGGCGCCTCGGAGAGGGAGCGTCGCGAAAACATCGCTAAGCGCTATACAATGGCTGTGCGTCCGCTCGATAAGAAGGAGAATTATATTAAGAGATGTGTGGGTGTTGCTGGCGACACGCTGCATATTATCGACGGCGTTGTCTACCACGATGATGTTGCCGAGGATGTTATCCCCATGAAGCAATACTACTACGATATTCTCAATCTCGCGAACGGTCGTAGACAGACAAATGTCTTGCTTCGCGATTGCGAGATAGCAAATTATGCCGACACTACACGTTTCGAGCTTAATAAGTCTATGGGCTTTGCCGGCGAGCGACTTATTCCTCATAGTGTGCCTACGGGCTGGACTCTCGATAACTTCGGTCCTCTGTGGGTGCCTGCACGTGGCAAGAGTATTGAGCTCGACCACTATAACGTGGCTATCTATGGTCGCATAATCTCGGTATATGAGGGTCATGAGCTTGAGCGTCAGGGTGATAGATACTTTATTGATGGCGAGGAGTGCGAGGAGTACACCTTCGAGCAGGACTACTACTTCATGATGGGCGATAACCGTCATGGTTCGCTCGACTCACGCTTCTGGGGCTTTGTGCCCGAGGATCATATCGTGGGCAAGGCATCGTATGTGTGGTTCTCGGTGGATCCTTATCAGGGTGGCATCCGTTGGGAGCGTATGTTCAAATCTATAAAATAGCGTAGGGTGGCTGCCGACAGTTATAAGACGATTGCTCGACCTGCCGAGACTACCTATCGACAGCTGAGTAGTAAGTTTCTAACCTATGCCTATCCCGTTGAGACGGAGGCGGAGATCAAAGAGCATCTCGATGCGCTACGTAAGAGGTGGTATGACGCTACGCACCACTGTTATGCTTGGCGCCTAGGTCCTCATGGCGAGCAGTTTCGAGCTAACGACGATGGTGAGCCATCATCTACGGCGGGTAAGCCTATCTTAGGGCAGTTACTATCGCAGGAGCTAACTAACTGCCTCGTCGTCGTAGTTCGTTATTTTGGGGGTACGAAGCTAGGTGTGCCTGGTCTTATAGCTGCATATAAGGAGTCTACGGCACAGGTGCTTGCCGAGTGCGAGATTGTTGAGCGTACGGTAGATGTGACTCTTCGTGTGGAGTTCTCGTATGTGGCGATGAATGATATTATGCGCATAGTGAAGGATATGCAGCCACGCATCGTGGAGCAGACCTTTGATAACCTCTGTACGATGACCCTCTCGATTCGTGAGTCAGAGTCCGAGCAGCTTATTGGTCGTCTGGAGAAGGTTGAGGGAGCAACCGTAGATGTCATGTAGATATATTTGCATTTCTGATTTCTCATTTCATAGCAGTGTGGAGCCAAAGATAGTCATAAAGGGTGCTAGGGTGCACAACCTGAAAAATGTTGATGTGGAGATACCACATAACCGTCTTGTTGTGGTCACAGGCTTGTCTGGCTCGGGCAAGTCTACTTTGGCATTTGACACCATCTTTGCTGAGGGGCAGCGTCGCTATGTCGAGAGCCTGTCGGCATATGCACGCCAGTTCTTGGGGCGTGTCGAGAAGCCCGATGTCGACCTTATCGAGGGTATAGCCCCCGCCATTGCTATCGAGCAGAAGGTGTCGTCGCGCAATCCACGCTCGACAGTTGGTACTACCACCGAGATATACGACTACCTTAAGTTGCTCTTTGCCCGTATAGGACGCACCTATTCGCCTACGACAGGTCGCGAGATACGTTGTTACGAAGTTGATGACGTTGTCGATCATATGTTGTCTATGCCTGAGGGCGAGCGTGTGGTGATTGCCGCGCCAATGCTTCTTAAGCAGTCGGAGAGCATCATCGAACGTATGTTGACGCTTATAGAAGATGGCGTTAACCGCGTGATATACAGGGGCGAGACGATGCTTGTTGAGGAGTTTATGCCTCGTGTAGATAGCTCTATGCGCCTCGACGACATACTTATTGTTGTTGACCGTCTTAAGGTCGCCTACGATGGCGACACCAAGTCGCGCATGGCAGACTCTGTGGCACGTGCCTTTGGCTATGGCTCGGGAACGATGTTCTTGCAGTCGGCTATTCTCGAGAGTTTCTCTACACACTTTGACGAGCAGGGCATGACCTTTGAGCGCCCTACGGAGCACCTCTTCTCGTTTAATAATCCTATTGGTGCCTGCCCCGTGTGCGAGGGCTATGGCAAGGTGCTTGGCATCGACGAGGATCTGGTTATTCCCGATAAGTCGAAGAGTATCTATGATGGCGCTGTGGCATGCTGGAATGGCGCCTCTATGAGCCGTTGGAGGCAGGAACTTGTGCTTGCTAGCTCTAAGTTTGGCTTCCCGATACACACCCCTTATCATGCGCTGAAGGCTGAAGAGCGTGAGGTGCTATGGAGTGGTAACGACTATTTTCATGGCATCAACGATTTCTTTGATTATGTAGACTCGCAGCGTCACAAAGTGCAGTATAGAGCCCTCAAGTCGCGCTATGTGGGCAAGACTCTTTGCCCTACGTGTCACGGCTCGCGCCTACGCCCCGAAGCACTATATGTGAGGGTCGGAGGCAAGAGTATTGCCGAGTTGGTGCGTATGACGATAGCTGAGCTGGTGACCTTCTTCGACCATCTGCAACTAGACGACCACGACAGGGCAACTGCCGAGCGAGTGCTCACAGAGATACGTTCGCGCCTAGGCTATCTTCTTGAGGTGGGATTGCACTATCTCACTCTCGACCGTTTGTCGTCGACGCTCTCGGGTGGCGAGTCGCAGCGTATTAACCTCTCGACGTCGCTTGGTAGCAACCTTGTAGGGTCGATGTATATTCTTGATGAGCCCAGCATAGGTCTTCATCCGCGTGATACCCACCGCCTTATAGGTGTGCTCAAGGAGCTGCGTGACCTCGATAATACGGTTATCGTCGTGGAGCATGAGGAGGAGATGATGCGTGCTGCCGACTGGATCGTAGATCTTGGACCTGAGGCGGGCATAGGTGGTGGCGAGATTGTATATAATGGTCCTGCCGCCGATATAGTCAAGGCACATACCCTCACTGCCGACTATCTCTCGGGGTGTCGTAGTATAGCTACGCCTGAGCGTCGACGTGCCGCTGCGGGCTCGGTTAGGCTACGTGGCGTGAGACACAACAACCTTAAAAACATAGATGTGGAGATACCTCTGGGCGTCTTCACCTGCGTTACGGGAGTCTCGGGTTCGGGAAAGTCGTCGCTTGTGGATGATGTGCTATATCCTGCCCTTAAGCGCAAGCTCTCCGAGACTACGCTAACGCCTGGAGACCACGATGGCATAGATGTCGATAGGCGACTACTTAGCTCCGTGGAGATGATATCGCAGCAACCTATAGGCAAGTCGACACGTTCAAACCCTGTGACCTACATCAAGGCGTACGACGAGATACGTCGCTTGTTTGCCGACCAGCCATATGCTAAGCATACGGGAGTTCCCGCCACGGCATTCTCGTTTAATATGCCTGGAGGACGATGTGAGGAGTGCGAGGGTGAGGGTGTCATCAAGGTGTCGATGCAGTTTATGGCAGACGTGGAGCTGCAATGCGAGGCTTGTGGCGGAAAGAGATTTAAGCCCGAGATATTGGAGGTTAAATATCGCGATAAGTCGATATTCGATATTTTGGAGATGTCTGTGGACGAGGCTGTGGCGTTCTTCGCCGAGGATGCAGAGAACTCGATATGTAAGCGTATCGTAGAGCGTATACTGCCTCTTCAGCGCGTAGGTCTAGGCTATGTGAAACTGGGACAGTCATCCTCTACGCTGTCGGGTGGTGAGTCGCAGCGCGTGAAGCTAGCCTCGTTTCTCAGTAAGGAGCGAACGTCGGAGCGTGTGATGTTTATTTTTGACGAGCCTACTACGGGTCTTCACTTTCACGATATAAAGCGCCTCCTAGCAGCTTTCGATGCGCTTATCGAACGCGGTCATAGCGTTGTTGTCGTAGAGCACAACATGGAGATTATCAAGTGTGCCGACTGGGTCATAGACCTCGGTCCTGAGGCGGGTGCCGAGGGCGGTAGAGTCGTTGTCGAGGGTACTCCCGACGACGTGGCACGATGCCGAGAGAGCTACACGGGAGCGTTTTTGCGTAGGAGTAAACATTAGCTATCTAAGATGAAGGAGTTTGAAACATATATACTGTCAAACAACATTCGGGGCATACATCGTCAGGTGCGTCGCGGTGTTTCCAACTGAGCTCTGGTGGTA
>X129_Alpine_Ibex__coassemble_70_pt1 | contig 12903 bp, 11 predicted proteins | sample X129_Alpine_Ibex__metabat2_low_PE_004 | metagenome-assembled genome bin X129_Alpine_Ibex
GGCTATAGGCTATCGTACGTTAGACCGCGAGTAGTTACTCTAACGGCAAGCGGAAGAGCCATAACCAATCTGCTTTATATTTCTAGCATAACGAGAGAGAAACTCAAGGATATCTGGGATTTCAGAGAGAATTCAGGGAGAGTTCGGAATATTCCACTGGATTTTCAGACTGATTCCCTAGAACGGCATCCTTTTATCCAGCCTCACAATAAATGGAGGTGGCTAATTAACTATTAGTCACCTCCATGGATTGGTAAGATTGATATATGCTACTCGTCAGCCTCTGTTGTAGGGAGCTTGAACTCGGTGAAGCCAGCCTCCACCAATATGTTGTACCAAGCGAAGCACTTCTTCATGTCCGACACATGCACGCGGTCGCGGTCGTACTCGGGGAGCACCTTAGCAAACTCCTCCTTGATCTTTTCGGGTGACTCCTTGTGTGAGATAGCCTGCTTACCCTCGGTGTAGTTCCAGATATTGGTAAAGACATCTGCCAATGCAATATCCTCACCCTCAGTAAACATTGATATCTCTGTGAGGGCGCTAACACGCGATGTTGCCGATGCATTCATGCGCTTGCCGTCGATAAGCGACTCAACGATAACGCCACGCATAGATTGTGCTACGAACTTATACAAGCCTGGCTGACCTGAGATAGCCAAAATATCCTTCAATTCCATAGTTGTGTATCAATTAGTTTTTAATTGTTCTACCTTTATCGATGCAAAGTTAATTATTTTTCGCAAAAAATCTGTTTTATCGTGATAAAGTTACACCTATGGACAACAATAGCGAGGGCGTGATATTGTTTTACCTATATAATATTATAAGCCGCTCCTCAATGGTGAGAGCGGCTTATTATCTATAAAACACTCAAAGGTTAGAATGTCATACCAATCGACATCGAGAAACCGTGACTCCACTCATTATCAAGGTCAAAATCATTACGATACCCTTCAAATTCCTTAATATTGTGCGTGTAATATCCAAATTGGAAAGTGTAGTTTCTATCCGCTGATTTATGATAGCTTACACCAGCAGCAACCTCGAAGAATGGCTTAAACGCTCCATATCGTAGTGTATGGTCATAGTTACCGGACTCGTTATAGATCTCAAGTTTTTTGCCTGTTGATAATCTTGCACCTGCTGAGAACGAGAGATATGGCGCAACCTTAGTCTTGGTAAAGTAGCCCTTAAAGTTCACAAACAACGGTATCGCAATAGACTGCATGGGTAGATCAGTCGAATCGTCATACCAACCATCTGCATCTTCTACACCATAATACCCAAAATAAGTTGCATTCTCCTTAGCTTTAGGTTTATAGGTATTAGACACACCGATATCTAAACCAGCACCGACACCGGCAAAGAAGTAGTCGTTAAAACGCTTACCACCGATATAGCTAAATCTAAGTGCGCTATAGGCATTATATGAGTCATCACTCCTCCACCAACCAAATGATGCTTGCTGCTGGAAACCTCGCTTAGCAGGGTAAACCTCACGATCCTTAAACATCTTAATTACAAGATATGAGCCATCCGACGTTACTCGTTTTGATTTATAACCATCATGCGTAATGATTAAATCGGGCATTAATGCAGATGTTTGCGCTTTGAACGTGCCATCTTGATTGGTACAACATAGAACATCCCCGTTAATAGTGGCTATCTGTGCACCCTCTACAGGAATACCCTTAGCATCAAAAACGCACCCATGCACCAAACGTCCACTCTGACCATATGAGCAGAGCGTAACGAGTGCGAGCAACATTGTAACAAATAAACGCTTCATAATTGTGAGAAAAACTTGTTACTAATGATTAATTATTTTCTATGTACGAAGGGGCGCTTTTCAGAATTTGTTTGGAAATATGGTGTCTCGTACCACACCTCCTCTTTCAGATTTCTAAAATTCTTATACTTAGCGGGATATCCAGTTATTACAATAGAGGTAATCTTTCTGAAGAAATTATAGCTAATCTGGGTCTCAAGACCTACCATAACATCGGCATTTCCGTTTGCCACTAAAGCCTCACGTACAGCTGTATTAACGACATTTCGCTGTCCACCACGCTGGACGCTCTTAGGTGGAATATACGTATACATTACCTTTGTCTTAGAGATATCCAAATCGGCAACGATAGGTACAGCATAAGGCGTATTAACATTAAATTCCTTGTGTGTAGATGTGTTTACCAGTGTAGAACATGATGTTGCAGCAATGGCAACAGCAAGAAGTAGTAAAAGTTTTTTCATAGTGAAAAGTTTGGTTTGTTGCCATCCCAACTCCTATGACGACAGGTGGTAAAAAAGAAAGTGTGGAGCTGATTTCCGATTGGGGACTGACGAAAAACACTTTCGTTAGTATGTCATCGCACAGCACAACGCACCGTACGATAACACAAAGATACGAATGTTTTCCGAAACAAACAACACTCTCTCTCAGGAAATTGCAAATAATATTAGATAAAAGCAGACCCGTGAATACGGATATCCCCTCTCTGGGACCTCCACCCTCCTCGATGCGGGTATATAAAAGTATACCCGTAAACATATAGTGCAACTCTTTTCAGTCACACACCCCACAAGTACCCCGCACTCTCATGAGTATATAAAAGTATACCCACATACACAGTTGCAACACATGCCACCCTTAGCACCACCAAGAATACCCCACCCATCATGGGGGTGAATAAAAAGTAAATTAGCCCCCCCACTTTGTCATGAGGTTGAAGAAAAAGATGTAGTTTTAGGCATGCGAAGCCCGAAAAAGCGGAGTTTACTCGACGTAAATGAGCATTTTGAGGGCGAGCATAACGACAAAATACACTTTTTATTCAGCCTCTCTTTGATTATAAAACACTAAACGGTTAGAATGTCATACCAATCGACATCGAGAAACCAGCTGACCCATAATTACGAAGGTGATAATCAGAATGCCTATAAAATCCCTCGATAATGTGAGTGTAAAATCCAAATTGGAAAGTGTAGTTTCGATCTGCTGATTTACGATAGCTTACACCAGCAGCAAACTCGAAAAAAGGCTTAAACGCACCATATCGTAGCTCATTCTCATAGTTACCGAACCTGTCATAGATCTCAAGTTTTTTGCCTGTTGATAGTCGCGCACCTGCCGAGAACGAGAGATATGGTGCAACCTTAGTCTTGGTAAAGTAGCCCTTAAAGTTCACAAACAACGGTATCGCAATAGACTGCATAGGTAGATCATGATATACTCTATCTACAGTTTTTATCTGATAATATCCCCATTGATCTTCCTTAGCTGTAGGTTTATAGGTATTAGACACACCTATATCCAAACCAGCACCTACACCGGCAAAGAAGTAGTCGTTAAAACGCATACCTCCGATATAGCTAAATCTAAGTGCGCTATAATTGGGGGTAAGATATGAGTCAGTCCACCACCAGCCGAATGATGCTTGCTGCTGGAAACCACGCTTAGCATCATATCGAGGCCTTGCATTATATCTAACCATTCTTAGGCTATCTCGGTAGGCACGCCACTGCTCTTTCGACATTCGCACGCGCTTGGTAACTGTGACACTATCGAGTGTTGTTACGGTAGTCTCGGTTATAACACCCTGCTGAATGCGCTGCTCGCCATTTTTATTTACTTGTGCAAAGGCACCACCGCTACAAAACAAGAGTAGTGCGCCCAAAAGTATAAATCGCTTCATAACTATTTATTTACCTGCTCCTTAGTGGTTTCAACAATGGTTGTGAATGTGCCTCGCTGAGCCTTGTTGGCGTCGTTTACAATCTCGATATCCTTTGCAGTAGCATTTCTAAAATCTCTGTAGTATGCGGGGTATCCAGTGATTGTGATAACAAAGCGACCATCAACGGTCATAACCTCAATATCGGCATTGACCAAAATGTCAGCACCATAGGCTTTAGCCGCACGACCCAAAGCTGTGCGCTTATGTTTCTCGATATTTGCAATAGAGGAGTTGTTCACCTTAATATTGGCAAAAGCCTCTTTCTCGACATGGGTAATCTTCTTCTCCGATACCTCAAGATTAGCGATAAGTGGCATCACAAGGAAGTTAGACTCAGCATCAAGCAGACGAGCGGTACTCTCAGTGTAGTCAAGTGTTGTCTCCTGAACAGCAACCTTCTCGGTTACCTCAACATACTGCATTGGTGTACATGACACAACAAATGCAAGAACTGCAACGAAAAGTGAAAATTTTCTCATAGTATCAAGTTTGGTCTGTTGCCATCCCAACTCCTATGACGACAGGTGGTAAAAAAGAAAGTGTGGAGTTGATTTCCGTTTATCTAATCGAAGGCTCTGACAAAACCCAAGCAAAAATAAACGCTACAATGCCCCACACCTGGATAGTATGGGGTATATGCACAAAGCGTGCATAGCCACGCATAGCTATACAAGGAATGAGTGCTGTTCGTCATCCTTTTGCTTTAAGAAAACTGTCAGATTTTCGATTAAGGACTTACGAAAAACACTTTCGTTAGTATGTCATCGCACGGCACAACGCACCGTACGACAATACAAAGATACAAATATTTCCCGAAACAAACAACACTCTCTCACAGGGACATTGCATATAATATTAAATGAACACAGCTGCAACACATACTACTCATACGCCACTATGACCCCCAACCACCACGGGTATATAAAAGTATACCCGTAATTAAGAGATATACCTACATATTATTTTCTGTATTTCTATTTAGTATATTACACAGGTACTAATTCGCCAGATGCAAACCACAACAAAGTTTGATTACAACATATTATTTCACCTTTTCATACATTCACTATCCTAATAGCAGGACTTGTAATACACTCAACAAAATATTTTCATCAATAATATGTTTTTTCGCTAGGAATTGATTACTTTTGTAGAAAAGCATATACTATGAAACCACTTGAGACTCCTCTAACACTCATCGAGCGGGAGAATCCCGTAGGCACGATCTTCGAGCGTTTCCCTGAGCTTAATGTCGCTGCTATTGCTCGTGAATTAGGGATAAACCCTACACTTATGCAACACTATGTTAGTGGACGCAAGAAACCCTCGTTCGAGCGTATGCAAGCTATTGAACGCCATCTGCATCGTCTGGGCGGAGAGCTAATAAAACTTCACATAGAATAAAAATTTATCAAGATTAGCAACAAAAGGATATGCTAATTGTCTAAAATTTCCTATATTTGTACAATTCAAACATTAAAACTACATTTCGCCTATGAAGCGTGATAATATAGAAATAATCCAGATTAATATCTCTGGCGAGGATAAGCCAGGACTAACATCGTCGCTTACAGGGATACTCGCCCGCCACGACGCATTCATCCTCGACATTGGTCAGTCTAACATTCACCAGTCGCTGACTCTCGGAATACTCTTTATGACTACGCCCGAGCGTTCGGGACAGATTATGAAAGAGCTACTATTCAAAGCGTCCGAGATGAACATCACAATTCGCTTTGAGCCTATCACCGTTGAGAAGTATAGCCATTGGGTGACAGGGCAGGGCAAAAACCGATATATCATAACCCTTGTAGGACGTAAGATCACTGCCGAGCACATCTCAGAGGTGACACGTGCTATATCGGAAGAGGGGCTTAACATTGACGATATCAACCGTCTCACGGGACGTATGCCCCTACTTGAAGATGAGCGCACGCCAAAGACAAGCATAGAGTTCTCGGTGCGTGGCACACTATCGGACAAGGGAGACTTCCAGCGTGCGCTGATGCGCATAGCAACTAATGGTGGTGTGGATATATCGTTTCAGAAGGATGGCATATTCCGCCGTTCACGCCGTCTGATATGTTTCGATATGGACTCTACGCTGATCACTACAGAGGTCATCGACGAGCTTGCCGACCGTGCAGGCGTAGGTGAACAGGTGCGCGACATCACCGAGCGAGCCATGCGTGGTGAGATAGACTTCCGCGAGAGCTTCAAGGAGCGCGTTGCGCTACTCAAAGGCTTGGACGTGAGTGTGATGGAGGATATCGCTGTGAACCTACCTATAACCGAGGGCGTCGACCGCATGATGACAATCCTTAAGCGCGTGGGCTACAAGACAGCTATCCTATCGGGTGGCTTCACATACTTCGGTAACTACCTGAAGCGTCGCTTTGGCTTCGACTATGTCTATGCAAACGAGCTAGAAGTGGAAGATGGCAAGCTCACAGGGCGCTACACCGGTGAGATTGTCGATGGTGCCCGCAAGGCTGAGCTACTACGCCTATTGTGTCAGTTCGAGAATATTGACATTCAACAGTCTGTGGCTGTGGGCGATGGTGCCAACGACCTGCCAATGCTCAATATCGCGGGTCTCGGCATAGCCTTTCATGCCAAGCCTAAGGTGCGTGCCACTGCTAGTCAGTCTATCTCGACTGTAGGTCTCGATGGCATACTCTACTTCTTGGGTCTTAAGGATTCGTGGGTAGAGAGCAAGAAATAGGTGCTATAGGTGAGTGGCATAAGAGTAAACAAAAGAGCTGATCTCAACAATTGGGATCAGCTCTAGTTGTTTACCTAATATTCTTAATTGTCTCTTCCTTAACCTTGAAGAAGTTCATCGACGAGTTAGCATCAAGCAAGCGGTAGTCATACATGTTGCCCCAGCCTGCTGGGCGATCCTTAATCTCGCAATCCTCCTCGGTGTCGTTGTCCACGTAGTCGCGGATCATAGAGTGCCAGAGGTTTATTCGGTTGATTGATGCCTGATAGTGGAAGAGGTTGTTTGCAGGGTTGATCAACTCGTTTAGTGCCTCGACATATATAGCACGATAGTCGTCATATTGTAGTATTTTGCCAATGAGTGGGTTACGCCCCGTGTCGCCCCAATTAAGCGGGTCGTGACGCCCCGAATCGCTCTGCACACCACAATGACTCGACGTGCCAAGAGTGTTGTCGTAGTCATAGGGGATAAAGAAGAATTTGTAGTTGTTCTTATCCGACGAGTTGAAGTAGATGTAGAAGTTATTACAGTTGTTCCAATAGTCGTCCCACATGCCCACAGCCACATTCACTGCGTAGGTGCGTAGCAGCAGCCTTACGTCACAAACCGAGGCAATCCAGTCGTGGAAATCCTTGCCTGTACGCTGTGTGAGGTTCTTTGTGAATTCGCGCAGCTGAGCCTTTGCCGTCTCAAAGTTCTCGATATTGCTCTTCAGCTCATACGTATAGTTGTTTGCCGAGTTATCGTCGTAGTGTATCGAGACGTTGTTCATGTCGTTATAGTTGAGTGTAGCACCCCAACGACACTTCCATAGGTTGTGATTATGGTCGCCGAAGAGCTCTTTACGCTTCTTGACAAACTTGTCGTCGATAGATTCAATCTGCTCATACACACCGTAGTATGCAGCTTGTGAGTCGCCCTCGACGTGTATCCATAGGCGGCAGTATGAGCTATAAGGTGCCGTCCAGGTGCCGAAGCGACGGAATAGGTCATAGCAGTACAACTCGCGACAGTACGCTCTATCATCCTTGTGCCACTTGAGGTGTATCTTGCGCACGTTGTGCAACTCGTGCTCATCGTCCTTCTGGTACTTGCGCAAGTTGATCATGAAGTGGCAGTGGTGCCAGTCGGCATTATTACGTTTGTGCATCTCACCGCCATTGCCTTCGGGGCGTTTACGCGAGGTGTTGCCACGAAGGCGTAGACCTGCATCCACAAAGTTGTGTGTCTCGCCCTTCGACTTATACTCTACATCGCAATGGATATATGTAGCGGTATTACTGTCACGGTCATACTCCTTGAGTAGTGTGTTCCACTGCTCCTCGGTCACCGATATGTGAATCTCGGGAAGGTTGTTCATGTCGAACACCCAGTCGAGCTCACCTGCTGCCCACGCAGTGTCAGGATAGTCGTTATTGGTTGGTGGTGTTTGCTGGTCACCGTCATCAGGCTTTTGCTCACCGTCATCAGGCTTCTGTTCACCATTGTCTGGCTTTGTTTGTCCTGTTGGAGGGTAGAATTCTATATCCTCTGTACAACTAGTAAATGTTAGTGTTATAAGTGATAGAGCAATAGCTAAAGCTTTGAAAATCTTATTCATATATCAATAGATAAATATTGTCATTAAAGATTTTGTATCGACAAAATTACTCAAAAATTTCTATTATTCGTTTATTATACGAAAAAATTTATTTGTCTTAAGCATTATGTACATATTATCAGTTATCTTTCTGCTGTGTAAAGGTCGAATATTAGAAAAATAATGCTATATTTGTAGTGTGAAAAGGTCATGTTGGCATAGTGTAACTTCGTGTGGAAGCGTATTAAGAGTATTAGTACGTTGTAGTTTTTGTGTCCCTATGGTTAGCTTTTTGTTGTTCTCTATTTTCGCTTTTCATGGCTGTTCACCACAAGCTACTATTCCCAGTGATATTCTTCGTCGCCTCGATCTTGCGGAGGAGGTTGTCGCAGATGATCCCGATAGCGCCCAAAATATACTTGATGGCATTGGGTACGACTCTATTTGCACTAGTGAGCATCGTGCCCGATATGCTCTGATTAGCAGTGAGGCATTGTACTATGCACGTGTCTACATAGATTCAGACTCGCTAAGTTCTCGAGCTATTGCCTATTACAACGATTCAGATGATTACGAACGTAGGGCTCGAGCCTACTATCAGCACGGCTATGTGATGTACAATGCTAACAAGCATCCCGAGGCAATGATAGCTCTTATGGAGGCAGAAAAGGCCCTTTCAAACTCTTCGGATGAGCATCTTCGAGGCGTCGTGCACCGCACTATGGGTGACATATATCATCACGGAGGGCTCTATCAAAATAGCTTTGAGGCATACGAAAGGGCACTTGTCTGTTTCGAGCGTTGCTCGCTCGACTACCACATAGCCTATTCAAAATACAATATGGGTAGAGCTGCTACGATGATGCGTGACTATGAGCTTGCCGAGGAGCTCTTTTCTGAGGCTCGCACCTATGCCATTGAGCACTCAGACAAGGACTTCTTATGTGTTGTTCTTCACGAACTTAGCGAGATGTATCTACTTAGTACTGATTATGATAAGTGCTCCGAGGTTGTCGCGCAATTCGAGGAGTATGACTGCGTAAAGTGGCTTATGTCGCGCTACTACGCCATATGTGCCATCGTAGATCTTATGGTCAATCATGATCTTGAGTCTACACATCACAATCTTGCTCTTGCCGAGGTGCAGCCGCAGCGTGACGAGGAGATCATCGAGCGTGCTCGATACCTATTATATAAGGCTACCGGTGATGATACTCACGCCCTTGAGTACTCTGAAAAGTTACTTCTTCGCCAGGGGCAATATATGGTTGACATTCTTGCGCAGCCAGTTCTCAACTTTCAGATCAAACTTCTTCAGTCAAATCTTCAGCGTGAGGAGCAGAAGAAAGAGGCAATTATCCGCGAACGCCACCTCTCTAAGCAACGTAATGCCGTAATCTATATCTCGTTGGCTGTGGTGTTGGTGCTAATCATTGCCTATCTGCGTGTTCGCATGGCGCAGAAGGACCGCGACATTGCCAATTATGTTGCCATGATCGATGAGCTACGTCTCACGCGTGACGATATCTCGCAGCCACTAGCTGATGCTGTCGATAGGTTGTACAACGATCGCCTCAAAGATCTCAACCGCCTCTGTGAGACTTTCTATGAGCATAGTGACACGTCTCGTCAGGTGTCAAAGGTTTTCGAGGAGGTGCGTCTAACCATCGAGTCTATCAAGAGCGATGAAGAGCGTCTTTCCGAGCTTGAGAGGCTTGTGGATAGCTGTCGTAATAACCTCATGGCAAAACTCCGTGAGCAGTGTCCTAAGCTCAACGATAAGGAGCTTCGAGTAGCGTTATATAGCTATGCTGGTTTTTCTACTCGCGCTATTTCTGTCTTCGTAGATAGCAATCCTGTAGCTTTGTCGAAAATAAAATATCGTATGAAGACAAAGATTAAGGAATCGGGTGGCAATGACGCAGAGCTGCTCATTCAAAATCTAATCGAACGTTAGTTGCTCAAAATCAATAACTTACGCGGCTTTTCTCAAAACTACCTCTCTAGCCTCGTAACTTGCTGATTATCAGGCGCGAGAAAATTTTCTAAAATTTAAATTTTCAACGCATTGATTTTCAACCACTTACAAAGTGGCTGGAGAAATCTTTTTTTGTTATTAATTTGGTAGTTGATGCAACTCATACTACTTTTGTCCTAGTGATTGATGACCAAATTTGTTAATTGATCGTTGGTTCTTCGACCGAGTGATTGATATTAGGAATATGGTCTTTTTATCAGATATAGATGAGACTACCTACGACTATTTGTCGGTAGATATAAAGGGGTAGGATATGAGCCCCGAGATATTGGTTAATGAATATTATGTGTGTCCCTGCTACTCTACTTTGATGTGTGGTGGTGTAGCAATGAAGGGTTCTCTGCAAAGAGAACCCTTCTATTTTTTTGTGATGTGCAACACCATTGATGTTGCTACGCTTTGCATGTTTTATACCTTCACGTCGTAGCTCGATGGTGCCTGATATATCTTTAGATCGAAGTAGGGTGCAAGTGCTACCACATGGGCGATAATCTCAGCCTGAAGACCCTCGTAGTATATCCAGCGGGTGTCTGCCGAGAAACAGTATATCTCGATTGGTAGTCCCCACTGCGTGGGCTGCAGCTGGCGTACCATAGATATCATCTTCTGGTTTACGCGTGCGTGTGTCGAGATATATATCTTCATGGCGCGCACAAAAAGGTCGATGTTTGTGAGCGTAGCACCCTCCTCTGAGCTATGCTCGATACTCTCTACCACGGCTCGTGTATGCTCACACTTGGCTAGACGCTCGATTAGCTCATTGTCGGCAAACTTAATGCTCGTCATATCTATGTTTAGCGAGCGCTTGATACGTCTGCCTCCCGCGTCAAACATCGCCTGCCAGTTGTCGAATGGCTCGCTTATAAGGAGATTGGGCGGTATCGTCTGCAATGTGTTGTCCCAGGCACGTATCTTTACTGTGGTGAGTGCCACCTCCTCTACTGTGCCGTCTACACCATGCTTAGGCATTGAGATCCAGTCACCCACCTTAAGCATCTTGTTTACTGAGAGCTGAATGCCTGCAACTAGTCCAAGAATACTATTCTGGAATATCAACATAAGTACTGCTGCCGAGGCACCAATACCCGTGAGAAGCATCACTGGCGACTTATTGATGATTATTGAGATTATGAGTATGGCAGCTACGCATAGCAGTATCACCTGTCCAGTCTGCATAAGACCTTTGATAGGTCTGCCATGTAGTGAGGGGCGCTTATCAGCGATCTCGAACACCATCTTAATCAGCGAGTTGAAGAATCGCACGAATGCAATAACAATATAAACCTCTACGCCACGTTGCAGTACTATTGTTAGTATATTGTGGTTCTCGTTAGGGAATGCTAGTGGTAGTAGTGCGTATAGCGTCAAGGGTACAGCTATTCGGCACATGCGCGCTAGGACGTTATGTTCGAATAGCATGTCGTCCCACGATGCTTTTGTGCGTTGTACGAGCTTACGTGCTAGGCGCAATACTACGTGGCGCAGCACAAGGTCTATGGCGAGAGCGAGCAGGATAATCATGATGAGCAGTATCCACTCATCTATGAGGTCTGCCGTCGTGGCTGTACATCCCCAGTCACAAAGTATTCTGTTCACCCACTCTATTATGGTGTTGCTCGAGTCACTATTCTCTACATGCCCCACCAACTCTTTAGCAGTCTGTTCCATTACCTATATTATATATAATTATTATTTAAATATCCCATCACAATGCCAAAGATACAAAAAAGAATTTAGTAATCATCACGTGATACGTTATTTCGACGCACGAGGGTCATGTATTAGGAGTGTCATTATGACACCAAAGATACGAAAAAAGAATTTAGTAATCATCACGTGATGCGTTATTTCGATGTACGGGGGTCATGTATTAGGAGTGTCATTATGACACCAAAGGTACGAAAAAGAATTTAGTAATCATCACGTGATACGTTATTTCGACGCACGAGGGTCATGTATTAGGAGTGTCATTATGACACCAAAGATACGAAAAAGAATTTAGTAATCATCACGTGATATGTTATTTCGACGCACAAGGGTCATGTATTAGGAGTGTCATTATGACACCAAAGGTACGAAAAAGAATTTACATTACTTTGTTGTATTATTTTATTTGTATGAATATGTTGTAGCGAGAGATCATAATTATGCCCCAGAAAGATATAAGGTGGGATAATGTATGTATATACATAAAAAAGAGGCTATCCTCAGTCGAAGATAGCCTCATGGGTGTAGACCAAATGTTTAGCAGTTCATAGCACCGCAGCAGTGGATCACCTGACCGCTTACGTACGATGAGAGGTCTGACGCGAGGAATAGTGCCACGTTAGCAACATCCTCTGGAGTGCCGCCACGACGCATAGGTATCTGCTGTGCCCACTGATCCTTTATCTCCTGCGATAGCTGGTTTGTCATCTCAGTGATGATGAAGCCTGGTGCTATGCAGTTAGCACGGATGCCGCGAGGACCCATCTCCTTAGCGATAGACTTAGCCAAGCCAATCATACCCGCCTTAGATGCTGAGTAGTTACACTGACCAGCGTTGCCCGAAACACCTACTACTGATGACATGTTGATGATAGAGCCACCACGCTGCTTCACCATGATAGGTGTTACGGCGTGGATGAAGTTGAACGCCGACTTGAGGTTTACTGCGATAACAGCATCCCACTGAGCCTCAGACATACGCATCATAAGACCATCCTTGGTAATACCAGCGTTGTTCACAAGCACATCGATGCGACCAAAGTCCTCGACAATCTGCTTCACCACCTCGCGGCTCTCGTCGAACGATGCAGCATTTGAGGCATATGCCTTAGCC
>X129_Alpine_Ibex__coassemble_75_pt1 | contig 12658 bp, 11 predicted proteins | sample X129_Alpine_Ibex__metabat2_low_PE_004 | metagenome-assembled genome bin X129_Alpine_Ibex
GTAGCTATCCTCGGTAACTACCTCTGCTCCAACAGCCGAGAGGGCATTGCCCATATTATCGAATATCTGAGCATAGACCTCCATACGTCGAGCATCTACCATAGGACAGAGGCGTGCAGCAGCCCACTCCTCATCCTCGATATCGAGAATGCCTGCATCAAAATCCTCTCGGGCAACCTCGGTAAGAGCATCGAGCGAGCCCACGGCAATAAGAGGAATACCGAGAGCATAGCACATGCCCTTGGCAAAGGAGACTCCGATACGCAAGCCCGTATATGAGCCAGGTCCCTTACCCACAGCGATGGCATCAAGATCGGATGGCTGAACACCTGTTTCGCTTAATAGCTCATCAACAAATAGTGCCACCTTCTTGGCATGATCGCGCCCCTCGTCGCTCTCGCGAAGTGCCATGAGCTCTCCATCGTTGGCAAGAGCCACCGAGCAGATATCAGTACCTGTTTCAATAGATAGTATAAGTGCCATATATCATTTATTATCTACGATTATTCTTCATTGCCTTATCCATTTCGCGACGAGCATCATTCTCCTTAATATACTCACGCTTGTCGTAGGCCTTACGACCTCTTGCTAGACCAATAGCAACCTTAGCCAGACCACGATCGTTAATAAATATGCGAAGACCCACAACCGTAAGTCCTCGATCTTGCAACGAGCGCTGCAACTTAACAAGCTCCTTACGATTAAGCAGAAGTTTGCGATCGCGCTTGGGGATATGGTTGTTACACGTACCCCACGTATACTCAGCAATATTTACATTGCGAATCCACAACTCGCCACGCTCAAAATAACAGTAGGAGTCGACAAGCGATGCTTTACCAAGGCGCAACGACTTAATCTCGGTACCGACAAGCACGATGCCTGCGATGTACTCCTCCAAGATCTCGTAATCGAAGGTAGCACGCTTATTACGGATATTTATATTTTTATAGTCTGCCATATATCAATTATTTGCTCCTTGATAACACACTCCCCCAAAGGCTCTATGGCACGGGTTTTGCCACTATTGAGGTGGGTGTTCGGTCAAGGTAACTAATTCTTTTATCTTTGATATGTTTTACACATCTTTAGTTTATTTTCTGTTTGCACACCATCTGCGTAGTGATACGTAGAGAGCCGAGCACCCTTTTATTTCATATACTATATCAACCGTTTAACAACCGTAGCTATAGCCGTACGCACCGCCTGGAACCTCGTCAGTTGGGCTATTATCTCAGACATCTCATCCTCCGAGAGATTAGGGTCGCGAAGTTTCAGCTTAAGGTCGGCTATACGCCCATCAAGCACTCGCCACTTATAAATCGACACAACAGAAGGAACACCATCGGCGAGCTGCTCCTGAACGCTCTCATTATGGATATCTTTCTGCTCCCATATACGGCTTATAACATAGTTATCGTCAGAAGTGAGGAGGTCAACAGCTACGCGCGACACATCGGGATCGAAATGATTGACAAACCTACTCACATCTACTTCGGCACCCACCCCATTACGGTCGTACTCAGCGTGATACTCATCATAAATCTTGCTATAGGCAGGCAACGTAAGACGTATATCATCAGTATCAAGCTCGGTGAATATGTGCTCAGCAACATTATAGTCGTAAAACTCCTTAGTCTCCTCGTCGAGAACCGAAAAGTAGAGATGACCATAACGAAGCAGATACTTAGATATCTCGCGCTCGAGGGTCTCTACAGAGCTACCAACGGAACCACCAGAATGAGTATTCGCATCGTGAGGCAAAGGGGTATTGGGAAGTATCGTTTGAGCCTGCTCTCTGCTAGCCTGCATCTGCTGGCGTTGCACAAAGTCGCGAGCTTCATACCCTCCTCGCTGACCACTGCGCGTGCGAATAACCTCATTGTTGAGCATATCCTGCGACACATGCATAATCTCGGCGCAGTACCTCACATACTCCTCGCGACGAATATTATCGGGGATGAGCGCAATGCTCTCGACCATTGCACGTATTGCCTCGGAGCGTTGAATAGGGTCGCTAACATCATCGAGCAACAGTCGGGCCTTGAAGGCTAAGAAATCTTGCGACTCCTCGGCAATATATCTGCGTAGCTCCTCGGAAGAGTGTTCACGAGCAAAGGTATCAGGATCGTGCTCCTCGGGAGGTAAGACAATACGTACATTCATCCCCTCCTTAAGGATAAGGTCAACACCACGTACCGCAGCCTTAACACCAGCCTTATCGCCATCGTACATCAGTGTGATATTACGCGTAAAGCGTCCAACAAGGCGTATCTGCTCCTCGGTAAGCGACGTTCCCGACGATGCCACAACATTCTCGACACCTGCCTGATGCATCGAGATAACGTCGGCATAGCCCTCAACCATGATTACTAAGTCCTCCTGCTGTATCGCCTTCTTTGCAAAGAACAGACCATACAGCTCGCGACTCTTTGAGTATATCTCACTCTCGGGAGAGTTCTGATACTTGGCAACCTTCTTATCTGTGCGCAATGTACGACCTCCAAACGCCACAACACGTCCCGAGACATTATGAACGGGGAAGATCACTCTATCGTAGAATCTATCGCGCAGTGACCCATCGCGCTCACTCTTTAGACTAAGACCCGTGGTGAGCAGATACTCCTCATTGTATCCCGCCTGACGAGCATCCTCCGAAAAGCGATTACCACGCGAAGGGCAGAAACCTAAGCCAAACTTTCTGATTGTAGAGTCGCTAAATCCTCGATGCGACGAGAAGTACGAGAGAGCAACACTGCGCCCCTCATCCTCAGTGTACATATATCGCTGGAAGTACTCCGCAGCCCACTGATTGAGCGCAAACATACTCTCGCGGTTGTTGTTGCGAGCAATATCCTCGTCGGTAAGAGCCTCTTCGCGCACCTCAATGCCATAGCGCTTAGCAAGCATCTTGAGAGCCTCGGGATAGGACACACTCTCACTCTCCATGATAAAGTTCACGGCATTACCCGCCTTGCCACAGCCGAAACACTTATAGATACCACGCTGGGGAGAGACCACAAACGAGGGGGTCTTCTCCTGGTGGAATGGACAACACGCCTGGTAGTTAGCTCCACGACGCCTAAGCGTGACGTAGTCGCCAACAACATCAACGATGTTGACAGCAGCAAATATTCGATCTATGGTTTCGCGATCAATCATAGTGTGCAAGATATAAAAAAAAGTATTAACTATGTTAAAGAATCTCAAAAAAGGTTGACCATGATATAATAGCCATCTCGACTCATCGTTAATAATAGTGGTGTAGTGGCGAAATTAGGCACGAAAAGTCGCGGATGAACTTGCTTAATAAAAATATAATTTTTAACTTTGTAAGTCTGAAAAGATTAATATTAACCTTACTATAACTAAAAATGAACAAAGACACACAGATTTTTGACTTGATCGCCGAGGAGCGTTCGCGTCAGACAAAGGGTATCGAGCTTATTGCCTCGGAGAACTTCGTTAGCGACCAGGTAGTGGCAGCAATGGGCTCGGTATGCACAAACAAATATGCTGAGGGCTACCCAGCAGCACGCTACTATGGTGGCTGCGAGGTAGTAGACAAGATTGAGAACCTTGCTATCGAGCGTATCTGCAAACTCTATGGCGCTGAATATGCAAACGTTCAGCCACACTCAGGTGCACAGGCTAATATGGCTGTATTCTTCGCCTGCCTTAAGCCAGGTGACACGTTTATGGGTCTCGACCTATCGCACGGCGGTCACCTCTCACATGGCTCGCCAGTGAACATGTCTGGCTTGTACTTCAATGCCATAGGTTACAAACTATCTGAGGAGACTGGTAATATCGATTACGATGAGATGGAGCGTCTTGCCGTAGAGCACAAGCCAAAACTTATCGTGGGTGGTGCTTCGGCATTCTCGCGCGAGTGGGACTACAAGCGTATGCGTGAGATCGCTGACAAGGTGGGCGCTTTGCTACTCGTTGATATGGCTCACACAGCAGGTCTTATCGCAGCAGGTCTCTTGAACAACCCTGTGGAGTATGCTCACATCGTGACCTCAACAACACACAAGACCTTGCGTGGTCCTCGTGGTGGTATCATCCTTATGGGCAAAGACTTCGATAACCCATGGGGCTACACCACTCCTAAGGGCGTAGTGAAGAAGATGTCGCAGATTCTTAACTCGGCTGTATTCCCAGGCATTCAGGGTGGTCCACTTGAGCACGTCATCGCAGCTAAGGCAGTAGCCTTTGGCGAGGCACTCACACCAGAGTATAAGGAGTATCAGAAGCAGGTGGTTAAGAACTCTCAGGCACTGGCTGAGGCACTCACAAAGCGTGGCTACAAGATTGTATCGGGCGGTACCGACAATCACCTCATGCTCGTTGACCTACGCACTAAGTTCCCAGAGCTTACAGGTAAGCTCGCTGAGAAGTGCTTGGTAGCTGCCGACATCACCACCAACAAGAATATGGTGCCATTCGACTCACGTACTCCATTTACAACATCTGGTTTGCGTTTCGGCACACCTGCAATCACTACTCGTGGCGTGAAGGAGGATAAGATGGACTACATCGCTGAGCTTATTGACCGCGTATTGTCAGACCCAGAGAACGAGGAGAATATCGCAGCAGTACGCAAAGATGTAAATGCTATGATGAACGAGTATCCATTGTTCGCTTGGTAGTAGATATTCAAAGCACCTAATCATTGATGACCGTAGCCGCCAACTAGTGACATCACACACATTGGCAGCTACGGTTTTTACGATCATATACTCTTTTACGCCACCGCATACAATGGAACATATAATACCATTTCTGCAAAACATACACCTAAACGACAATCGAGAGTGGTTTATGGAGCATCGCAAGGAGTATCTCTACGCCTTCGATCACAACGCCATGTATATCCAAAAGCTAATCCAGCTTATTGGCAAATTCGATGCCGATATTACCCATCTACACCTCAGCGATTGCAGTTTTGCGCTACCACGTGACAGCAAGCTCAAGATTGACAATAGAACGTATAACGACTTCCTAAGTGGCTGTTTTGCACGCGATGGCAAGTATGGTGGTTGGGCAGGATACTACTATCAGATATCGCCACTACCATCGAGCAGCGGAGGATCGTTGCTAGCCGTAGGCTTGTATAGACCCAACAAAGAGCTTATGGACTACTTTAGAGATGAGGTTGTGACGAATGGAGAACACATCGATGAACTAATACGCGCATCGGGATTTGAGCCATATATGCGCAATCAACTACGACGTATCCCATCAGGATATAACATAAATACAAAATATAGAAACTATCTCTACATGCGAGATATGATGCTAATAAAACCTCTTAATATAGAGTGGTTTATGGCAGAGGACTGGTGCGAACGTACTGCTGAGGCGTTTAGTCGATGCAAGCCGTTTGTCGATTACATCAACTCGATAATAGAGCGTTACAAACGTGAATGTCCACTCCCTGTAGGTCATGGACTGCGCCCAATAAAGCGCCTACACCGCGAACAAATACTTCGCGACTGGAGGTCACGCGATTAGAGACTACGCGACATTAACTACTCTTCACTATCGAGATCGGCATCATTGAGTAGTCGTGACGAATGGCGCTTTTCTGTTGGCAAGCCTAGTTTTTTAAGGCGCTCACCGAGACGTATAATGTTATTATTGCCACTGTGCATACGTTTATATGCCTCATCGTAACTACTCTTTGCCTTATCGATAGCCACACCCACACTCTCCAGATTATCACAGAATGCAACAAGCTGCTCATAGAGATTCTTCGACTGTTTGATAATCTCAGCCTGGTTTTTGCTCTGAGCATCGCGTCGCCACATGTCAGCCACCATCTTAAGCAGAGCGAAGAGATTTGTGGGTGACGAGATGATGACTTTGCGAGCATAGGCATCAGACCATATCTGGCTATCAGCCTTCAATGCCTCAAGAAAGGCAGGCTCCGTAGGTATGAACATCACAACAAAGTCGGGCGAGGCGACCAGTTTTTCGTAGCCCTTGACAGAGAGTTCTTGTACGTGTTTACGCACCGACTGAACATGTTCGGCAATAGCCTGACGACGCTCTGCCTCGGTATCAGCCTCAGTATAACGCACATACGACGTAAGAGAGACCTTTGAATCAATGATTATGCTACGCTCCTCGGGGAGTGATAATACTACATCAGGACGCATATTCTGCCCCGCCTCATCTTTTATATTTTGCTGCACATGGTAATGAATACCACGCACCAACCCCGTACTTTCTAGGATAGTCTCGAGATAGACCTCACCCCAATCACCCTGTATCTTAGAGTTGCCCTTAAGCGCATCTGTAAGATTTGCCGCTGACGAGGTCATCATTTTATTGAGTTTCATGAGATTATCTAGTTCATTTTTAAGCGCTCCTCGCTGCTCATTCTCATGAGCATAGATACGCTCTACACGATCGCGAAACTCGGCAATATTATCCTTAAATGGTTTGAGCACAGAATCCAGCGAGTCACGATTGGTCTCTCTAAGGTTTGTTTGGTGCTCAGATAGTATCTCCTGAGCAAGATTTCGGAACTCACTCTTTAGCTGTGTCTCACGCTCCTCCCTATCACGACGCAGATCCTCGCTACTCTTACGCATCGCATCACGCTCCGAGGTGGTACGCACATGTGCAATACGCTCGGCACTAAGCTCCGAATCGAGCCTCTGAAGTTTAGCGTCAAGCTCTGCGATACGCGCATCGCGCACATCAATCTCTCGACGATAGTAGCTGCGCATATTACGCCACCAGATACCGACAACAATGAGCGTGAAGAGAAGCATCACGATACAAACAAGAAATATAATGGATATGGTAGTCATCATTTAATAAGTTTAATAATTCGCGCAACAAAAATACAAAAAAGTATTGAGGAATATTAATTCAGGAGGTGTAAAATCAAAAGATTTTACGTAAATTTGTACTTTAAATCGATCATAACCTAAAACACTATACTTAAAATGAAACGAATCATTGCTCCATCGGTACTCTCTGCCGACTTCGGAAACCTTAATCGTGACATGGAGATGCTACAACGCTCAGAGGCTGAGTGGGTACATGTCGATGTAATGGATGGCGTATTTGTGCCAAATATCTCGTTTGGCTTCCCACTGATGAAACCACTTCGCAAAGGCACAACAAAGGTCCTCGATGTGCACCTAATGATAACAGCACCAGAGAAGTACGTGACACGATTTGTGGAGGCTGGCGCCGACTACGTAACATTCCACTATGAGGCTACAGAGAATATCCAGGAGTGCATCGACCTCATTCGTAAGGCGGGGGCAAAGGTTGGTATCTCGATTAAACCAGGCACCGAGCCAGAGGTATTGGATAAGTGGCTCACACAGCTAGACTTGATTCTTGTCATGAGCGTAGAGCCAGGCTTCGGGGGGTCAGAAGTTTATGCCATCGTCGATTGCCAAGTGCGAGTATCTCAACACCAAGAAGCAGGAGCTGGGACTCGAGGGACTTATCATTGAGGTTGATGGCGGCATATCGGCATCAAACTCTCGACTGCTCTTCGACGCTGGTGCCGAGGCTCTTGTTGCAGGTAGCTCGGTATTTGGAGCAGAGAACCCTGAGCAGGCAATCATCGACATGATTAACTCATAAACAATATGATATCGCTCGATAATCTAACAATAAGCTACGGCGGCTGGACCCTCTTTGACGGCATCTCGTTCATGATCAACCCTAAGGACCGCATAGGTCTTGTGGGTAAGAATGGTGCAGGAAAGACTACCCTACTGCGTGTCATCACTGGCGAACAGCAGCCTACAGAGGGTGCAGTATCGATAAATGGCGAGTGCTCGATAGGCTATCTTCCACAGCAGATGCGTGTGGCAGATACCACGACACTTGTAGCCGAGACTGCTAAAGCATTTGACGAGGTACTACGCATCGAGGCAACTATCGAACGTCTCACCTCCGAGATTGCTACACGCACAGACTACGAGTCGGAGGAGTATGCCGAACTTATACACCGCCTAAACGATGCCAACGACCACTACCACATACTTGGTGGCGATACTCGCGAGGCAGATATCGAGCGTACGCTCTTAGGTCTAGGCTTCAAACGCACAGACTTTGAGCGACCTACACGCGAATTCTCGGGAGGCTGGCGCATGCGAATTGAACTTGCAAAGCTACTCTTGCGTCGCCCATCGATATTTCTTCTCGATGAGCCTACAAACCACCTAGATATCGAGAGTATTCAGTGGTTGGAGGAGTACCTGAAAAACTACAATGGCGCAGTGCTGCTCATCTCGCACGATAGAGCCTTTCTCGACAATGTGACAACTCGCACCATTGAGCTATCGCTAGGCAAAGTATACGACTACAAGGTGCCATACTCGAAGTTTGTGGAGCTGCGACGTGAACGACGCGAGCAGCAGATGGCAGCATACGAGAACCAGCAACGTCTAATCGAGAAGACAGAGGAGTTTATCGAGAAGTTCAGATATAAGCCCACAAAGAGTAATCAGGTGCAGTCGCGCATCAAGCAACTCGAGAAGATCGACCGCATTGAGGTCGACGAAGAGGATCTATCGCGACTAAACATCAAGTTCCCACCGGCACCACGCTCAGGACAGATCGTTGCCGAGGTCAAGGGTGTGGGTAAGGCTTTCGATGCAAAACGCATATTCTCGGGCGCTGAGTTTACCATCGAGCGAGGACAAAAGATCGCACTTGTGGGTCGCAATGGTGAGGGTAAGACCACCTTTGCTCGCCTACTTAATGGCGAGTTGGAGCCTACCGAGGGTACTATTAAGCTCGGTGCTAACGTCAACATCGGATACTACGCACAGAATCAGGACGACCTGATGGATGGCGAGTTCACCGTATTCGACACCTTGGATAGGGTCGCAGTGGGTGACATACGCACACGCCTCAGGGATATCCTCGGAGCATTCCTATTCCGTGGTGAGGACATTGACAAGAAGGTTAAGGTACTATCGGGTGGTGAGCGTTCACGACTAGCCATGGCTCGTCTGATGCTTGAGCCTTACAATCTTCTAATACTCGACGAGCCTACGAACCACATGGATATGCGCTCAAAAGGTATTCTCAAAAGCGCATTGCAGAAGTACGACGGCACCGTGGTGGTTGTATCGCACGATCGTGAGTTCTTGGATGGTCTTGTGGATCGCATCTACGAATTTAGGGATGGCGGCGTAAGAGAGTATCTTGGCGACATATGGTACTTCTTAGAGAAGCGCAAGGTAGAGTCGCTGCAAGATATTGAGCGTAAGGATCGTGGCGCAACACTCGAGAAGACATGTGAGTCACCAACAGCGGGCAAGCTATCGTACGAACAGAAGAAGGAGCAGGAGAAGCTACTGCGCAAGCTGCGCAAGACAGTGGAGAGCATCGAGCAGGAGCTATCACAAGTAGAGAGCGATATTGCCGCCTACGACAAACGTTTTGCCGAGGCCACGGAGTATAACGCTGATGACTACGCTAAGTACGAAACCCTTAAGCAACATTACGACCACCTAATGCACGAGTGGGAGAAGGCTTCGTACGAGCTTGAAGTAACCGAACAAAACTAGTAGAAATATATGGAGAATATTATCTTTGGCATACGCCCTGTTGCAGAGGCTGTTGAGGCACGCAAGCAGATTGAGCGCGTATATATTAAGAAGGGGGCTGAGGGTCAACTGATGACCGACCTCAAGGACCTCATGGCACGCCACCGTATTCGCTGGCAGGAGGTGCCTATCGAGAAACTCAATCGTCTGACACGTGGCAACCATCAGGGTGTTGTGGCACAGATTGCAGCTATAGACTACGTAGAACTTAATGACATCCTGGAGCGAGTACCCGAGGACGAGACACCACTTATCGTGCTCTTTGATGGCGTGACGGACGTGCGTAACTTCGGAGGCATTGCCCGCTCGGCAGAGTGTGCGGGTGCGCATGGTCTGATCACACCTCTTAAGAACTCGGCACCCGTAAATGGCGATGCCATACGCTCGTCAGCAGGCGCATTGCAGAACATCCCAGTATGCCGTGTAGGCTCTATCCGCAATACCCTCAAGACATTACAAGCCGAGGGATTTCAGGTAGTGGCAGCAACCGAAAAGAGCCGTAAATTGCTATACGATGCCGACCTACGCAAGCCCACAGTAATTGTCATGGGTGCTGAGGATAAGGGAATCTCGAAGGAGGTGCTTAAGCTCTGCGACGAGCAGCTTGCCATACCTCTAATCGGTCACACCGAGTCACTCAACGTATCAGCCGCTGCTGCCATCATGCTATTTGAGGTTGTACGTCAGCGCATCGGCGACTAATGACCATTATCGAACATTCCACATTGGGAAAAATAGAGTGTGTACGCTCGGTACGTGCACGCTCTATTCGTCTTGTGGTGCGCAGCGATGGCACTCTGCGCCTAACATATCCTCTGTTTAGTAGTTGTGCTAAAGCTCTTGCCTTTGCCGAGAGCCGAGAGAGATGGATCTTTCGTACGCGCCAACGCCTTGCCGAGCGACGAGCAAACTACCCCACAATCACCCAAGAGGAGCTATCACAGCTACGTCGCGCAGCACACGCCTATATCCCTGCGACACTGGAGCGCCTTGCCCATGAACATGGCTTCACATACTCCTCGCTACGCATATCGTCGGCACATACGCGCTGGGGATCGTGCAGTGCGCGTAACGGAATAAGCATATCTCTATTTGTAATGCTACTCCCCGAGCATCTTCGTGAATTTATAATCCTCCACGAGCTATGCCACACACGCCATCACAACCACTCAGCGGCATTTCACACGCTGTTAAATAGCCATGTTGAAGGCAGAGAGCGTGACTACAACCGAGAGCTTAAAAGGTATAGCATACCCCGCATCGCTTAGATACCATAGCGACCATCAAGACGATAAGATTCGCCATAATATGTGACTATAACATACTGAGGATCGCTATATAGCGTGACGAACAACTCATCGCTAGTGCCAAAATATTTATCATCACACTCAATATAGAACTCTCCCGAGAGAAATCCATACTGGTCGCTAACCATCACCTTGCGCGTGGTAGCACACGTAAGAGTCAATGGCTTAGACTCACTAGCACTCGTATCTAGGCTCTCAACCGATCCCTCATACTCAATAGTAATCTCGGTATTCTCCCTATCCGAGAGTTCACCTACCTCGAAACTAAAGATGATGTCGGCATTGGCAGATGACTCATTGATGTAGAGAGTTGTGAACGCTGCACGTATACGTCCATCACCCTGGGGTGTAAGTGTAAGCTCATAGCTATTACCGCCAGTATATCGCACACTCCATTCATCTTCACCTAGCGGGGCTCCATTTGTCGTATAGTACGTCTTAATTGGTGTCCCTATCGACGTATAATGCTGCACAAGATAGCCTTTGGGCTGCTCCGAGAGCACTGCATCACTGCCAAAGTAGCGATCTAAGTATCTATCTAGCAACTCTTCATCCTCAATCTTAACCATATAGTCGAGGCGCACAACATCCATCAGAATCTCTTGTACATGTCTTATGTCTAGATGTGCCTCATTCCAAATGGTTGAAACAAATGTTCGTGGAGATGCAGTCTGAGGTGGAGTGATCTCGCACGACATAAAAGCTATGGCAACGACCAACGATACTATAATATATACTCTTCTCATAGACTTAAAAATTTAAAATCTGAAACCTAAACCTGCACGGAGGAGACCACATGCACCACCACCCAACTCAGCAAAGCCATAGAAACCACGACCGACCGTAAGTCCTACCCATGTAATATCTAACATAGGCACCATCCAACGATTCTCAAATGAGTGGTAATACATAGCACCAAAGCCTATTGATGAGTACATCGTAACCCACTCACGTCGAAGATAGCTAAAACGCATATCGAAGAGAAGTGATGTAAAGATTTGATTCTCTCTATGGTGTACTTTATCGGTGAATATGTCGCGGCTAGCACGTGTCTTCCAACCTACTGCGCCCTTCACACCTAGCGAGAACCAACTATTTGTCTTACATTGATACTCGACAGAGATACAAGGCCACACACGCTCCCCAGACCAATAGTGACGCCTCGAATTAAGAATCTCGCTAAAGTTACTCTCATTGCTACTATAATCGGTGTCGATCACCCCAAACATATCAGTAATCAAGATAAGCGTAAGACCAGGATAAGCTGTACCAAATTGCAGAGAGTGGCGATCATCATCCAGCTCTACGTATGAACGATAGACACCATCATACATACTTCGTTGTTGGGTTTCGTTAACCCAATATTCTGAGACATTGCTAGATAGCACATCAATCTGCTGCGCACGCCCAGGGATATGCACCGCAAAAGTGGAAAGCAACAGAGTTAGTGTCAAACTGATATTAATCCTCATACCCTACTTTTGTTTATTAAAAAAACGATAACCAATACCAAACGATATCACGCCACGCGAACCACCGCTTATATCAAAGTAACCGAATAGATCACGCCCCACACTTATACCGATAAACGTAAAATCGAATGATGAATCAACATTGTAGTCGCGCCCCTTAGGACTATCGCTATGCGAGAATGCAAGACCAAAGCCTAAGCCCGAATAGAGCTGCACAATGCCGCGGCGCACCCATGCAAAACGAACAATGGGAAGCAGCGCATAGTTATGATAACTATACGTA
>X129_Alpine_Ibex__coassemble_78_pt1 | contig 12406 bp, 10 predicted proteins | sample X129_Alpine_Ibex__metabat2_low_PE_004 | metagenome-assembled genome bin X129_Alpine_Ibex
TCGCCATCTTCTTCTGGTTTGCATTCCACCAGAATGGTACATCACTCTCGATGTTTGCTCGCGACTTCGTGAAGTCTGACAGCGTAGCTCCCGAGGTATGGCAGGCTCTTAACCCATTCTACGTTATCATTCTTACCCCCGTTGTGATGTGGATATTTGGCGCTCTTGGTCGTCGCGGCAAGTATATCTCTACACCACGTAAGATTGCTATCGGTATGGCTATCGCAGGTACAGCATTTGCATTCTTGGCTGTCTACTCATACATCATGGGTTATCCATCAGCAACCGAGGCACGTGCCGAGGGTGTTGAGCTCTCTGGTCCATGGGTACTCTTCGTGCTATACTTCTTCCTCACTGTTGCCGAGTTGTTCATCTCTCCACTTGGTCTATCATTCGTATCGAAGGTTGCTCCAAAGCATATGTTGGGCTTGTGCCAGGGCTTGTGGCTTGGCGCAACAGCAGTAGGTAACCTCCTGCTCTGGATTGGTCCAACCATCTACAACGCAGCACCTATCTGGGTATGCTGGACAGTATTCCTCTCGGTATGTCTTGTATCGATGGGTATTATGCTCGGCATGGTTAAGTGGTTGGAGCGCGTAACTAACGCATAATAACAACATTACAGAGACAGCTTAGGCTGTAAGTAGATTATTAGGCTGGGAGAGACTAACCTCCCAGCCTAATTTATTTAGGTCAATGTACAATATAAAGTGGTCACTACGTTTTGTTATTTGATTTTTGTTTTGTACCTTCGCACCCACATTTTGTGTTATTTTTGTAACAACAGGTAACGAAACAATAATTCATATATTAACTAAAACATTTTGACTATGTTCAAAGGACATCCTAAAGGCCTTTATGCCCTAGCTCTTGCAAATACTGGTGAGCGCTTTGGCTATTACACGATGTTGGCAGTTTTTGCGCTGTTCCTACGCGAGAATTTTGGTTTGGAGGCAGGTACAGCAGGTGCCATCTACTCAACATTCCTCGGTCTAGTTTACTTCATGCCATTGGTTGGTGGTATCTTGGCAGACAAGTTTGGCTTCGGCAAGATGGTAACAATCGGCATATCAGTGATGTTTGCCGGCTACATGCTTCTATCGTTCCCTCTTGGTGGCGACACTATCGCTATGATTGCAATGATGGCAGCGCTGCTTCTTATCAGCCTTGGTACAGGTCTGTTCAAGGGTAATCTCCAAGTTATGGTCGGCAACCTCTACGACGATCCTAAGTATGCAGACAAGCGCGACTCAGGCTTCTCGCTCTTCTACATGGCTATCAACGTAGGTTCGTTGTTCGCACCTACAACAGCCGTTGGTATCAAGAATTGGGCGCAGAACAGCCTTGGATATGCATCTAACGATGCCTACCACTTCGCATTTGCCGTGGCTTGCGCAGCGTTGATTCTCTCAATCCTTATCTACTACGTATTCCGCTTTACCTTCCGCCATGTTGAGGGTGGTAAGAAGAAGGGCGAGGCTGCACAGGTTGAGGATAACCTCACTCCAGAGCAGACTAAGCAGCGTATCGTGGCATTGTGCCTCGTGTTTGCCGTAGTTATCTTCTTCTGGATGGCATTCCATCAGAACGGTCTTACACTCACATACTTCGCTGACGAGTTTACAAACACTAATGCTCTTGGCTTCGACACCATGTTGTTCGATGTGTGGAACCTTGCATTGGTTATCATTGCTGTGTATGCAGCATTCTCAATCTTCCAAAGCGAGTCAGCTAAGGGTAAGCTCCTCTCAGGCGTTCTTGCATCGGCAATCCTTGCCTTCCTCGTATACCGCTCAATGGGCGTCGAGGGTGCAGAGATCGCAGTGTCAGCACCTATCTTCCAGCAGTTTAACCCATTCTACGTTGTTGCCTTGACCCCAGTGTCAATGCTATCTTCGGCTCTTTGGCAAAGAAGGGCAAGGAGCCATCAGCACCACGTAAGATTGCTTACGGTATGTTGGTTGCTGCTATTGGCTTCGCTATCATGGCAGTAGGTTCTAACGGCTTGAACACCCCTAACGACCAGGCACGTGCCATCGCAGTAAACAAAGGTGAGGCTATCGCTGAGAAGGTCTACAATGCTGCTAACGACGCTGAGGCGTTGAAGGTTGCAGAGAAGGAGAAGAGCGACTTCGAGGGTAAGCTCACAGAGGAGAACAAGGCTATCTTTGCACAGGTATTTGACGCTAAGATGACTATCCTTGCTGGCGCAAGCGTTGCCGAGGATACAGCTATCGCAGAGGCTGAGAACTCTGAGGAGGTTACTGCTGCTGAGTCTACAATCGCATCTATCAAGGCTGACACTAAGGAGGAGAAGCGAATCTCTCCTTACTGGTTGATCTTCACCTACCTAATTCTCACATTTGCCGAGCTTCTACTCTCACCAATGGGTATCTCGTTCGTATCTAAGGTGGCCCCTCCAAAGCTCAAGGGCTTGATGATGGGTGGCTGGTTCGTGGCTACAGCTATCGGTAACATGCTTGTTGCCGTTGGTGGCTTCCTCTGGTCTGGTCTTCCATTGTGGTCGGTATGGACAGTATTCATCACTTTGTGCTTGCTCTCAGCACTATTCATGTTCATCATGATGAAGCGCTTGGAGGCTGTTACTAAGTAATTGTACCGCATAACGCACAACACCCGTCCACTCTCGTGGGCGGGTGTTTTTTTGTGGTGGAGGGAGAGGGCAGAGATTTTCAGGGAGAATAGGGAGTTGGCACTAATTCACTAAACTCTTTAAACTCCCAATAGATTTCTTGAGAGAAGGTGGTAGATACAACGCTCGGCAAAAATGCCACCGATGGGTAGTACTTAGGCGTACGTCCCATTGGTGGCATTTTTTGTTAGCGGCAGTAGATGCTACCTTATCTCAAGAAATTAGCTGCATTTTGAATAACCACACGCCATACAAGTTAAACAACCATTCTGGTATGCCATGTTCTCCTGACCGCACTGAGGGCAACGACCCTTACCACGAGTGCCATCCTTGATATACTGCTTCAGAGCACGTTCAACACCATTCTTCCATGTGTTAATAGTCTCCGAATCGAGGTGAAGACCATCGACAAGCTGAACAACCTTATCGATAGGCATACCATAGCGTAGTACACCAGAGATGAGCTTTGCATAGTTCCAGAACTCCTCATCGAAGAGGCGCGAAATACCACCGATGGTGTTGATATATCCGTAGCGATCCTGATATTGGAAGTCGTAGCGCTTAGAACCATCCTTCTCGCAAACCTTCAGGATATTACCCTTAGTAATGGTTTTAGGGATGTACATAGCATCCTCCTCGATCTTACCTGTAAAGATCTCATATGGACGATCATCCTGCTTACCTACAAAGGCGATCCAATCCTCAGAACCGTTCTTGAAGCGTACGATGTCGGCAGGGATAGACTCTGGACGACGGATAGACTCCGAGCCACTACAATTCTTCTTTGCACCATCCTTCGACTTAAGGTCGAGCAACACACCATCACGGCAGCCGTCACGGTATACGGTGATACCCTTACAACCACACTCCCATGCTGTACGATAGACATCGGCAACAAGCTCCTCAGTAACCTCGTTAGGGAGGTTTACGGTAACCGAAATTGAATGGTCAACCCACTTCTGGATAGCGCCCTGCATCTTACCTTAGCAACCCAGTCGATATCGTTTGCCGTCGCCTTGTAATAGGGCGATGCCTTGAGCCACTCGTCGAGCTCATCCTCAGAAATTGTCTGAAGACGCGATGTGTCGTAGCCATTGATCTCAAGCCACTTGACAAACTGGTGATGGTATACGTAGTACTCAACAAACTTCTCACCCGTCTCGTCGACAAACGATGCCACCTGATCCTTGTCCGAAGGGTTGATCTTACGACGACGCTTATATACTGGACGGAACACAGGCTCTATGCCCGATGTTGTCTGCGACATGAGCGAGGTTGTACCCGTAGGTGCGATAGTAAGCATTGCGATATTACGACGACCATACTTCTTCATCTCCTCGCGAAGCTCGGGTGCCGCCTCACATATACGCTCGATCATAGGATTGCCTTGCTCCTTCTCGAAGTTAAAGACGCCGAAAGCACCACGCTCCTTAGCCATAACAACCGAGGCACGGTAAGCCTCCACAGCGAGGGTTTTATGTACGTTAACAGCGAAGTCGATAGCCTCCTCCGAGCCATAGCGAAGACCCAAGGCTGCCAACATATCGCCCTCGGCAGTAATGCCAAGACCTGTACGACGACCCTTGAGTGCCATATCCTTAATCTTCTTCCAGAGCTCGAGCTCCACGCGACGCACATCATCATCCTCGGGATCAGATGCAATCTTACCAATGATAAGCTCTACCTTCTCAAGCTCCAAATCAATGATGTCGTCCATAAGACGCATAGCCTTAGCAACATGCTCCTTGAATAAGTCGAAGTTAAATTTAGCAGTCTTGGTAAATGGCTCCTCGACATAGCTCAAAAGGTTGAGCGCTAGGAGGCGACAGCTGTCATATGGGCACAAAGGAATCTCGCCACATGGGTTGGTAGATACCGTACGGAAGCCCTCATCGGCATAACAATCAGGCACACTCTCGCGAAGGATCGTATCCCAGAACAATACACCTGGCTCGGCAGATTTCCACGCATTGTGAATAATCTTTGCCCAGAGCTTCTTTGCGTCGATATCCTGAGTAAATGTAGGGTTAGCCGAGCCTACAGGGAACTGCTGACGGTATGACTCGCCCGCCAAGGCAGCACGCATAAACTCATCGTCGATCTTTATCGAAACGTTAGCACCAGTAACCTTACCCGTATCTACTTTTGCATCAATAAATCGCTCTGCATCAGGGTGTTTAATAAGCAACGACAGCATCAATGCGCCACGACGACCATCCTGCGCAACCTCGCGCGTAGAGTTTGAGTAGCGCTCCATGAATGGAACAATACCCGTAGAGGTAAGAGCCGAGTTGAGCACAGGGCTACCAGTAGGACGGATGTGCGAAAGGTCGTGACCAACACCACCACGGCGCTTCATAAGCTGCACCTGCTCCTCATCCATACGGAAGATGCCTCCATATGAGTCGGCAGGGTTCTTGTGACCGATAACAAAACAGTTAGAGAGCGACGCTACCTGGAGGTTATTGCCGATACCTGTCATAGGACCACCCTGTGGGATGACATAACGGAAGTGGTCGAGGAGGTCAAAGATCTCATCAGAAGAGAGCGAGTTGGGATAGTTACCCTCAATGCGAGCAAGCTCACGCGCGATACGCTTATGCATATCACTTGGTGACGACTCGAAGATGTTGCCAAACGAGTCCTTAAGAGCATACTTGCTTACCCACACCTGAGCAGCAAGGTCGTCGCCCTTGAAATACTCCTTAGAAGCAGCCACAGCATCTTCGTACTTCACCGTCTTAAGTTGTTCATTTTTAGGTTTCTGAGTCATGTCTTTATATTTTATATTATATTTCTCTCCAGCGTATTTATGCCACGATAAGCCCCTCGTAGTAACAAACAGAGGATATTTTAGGCATACAAAATTCGTGATTTTTCACGGGATAAAGCCTCCAAACGACACTATTTTTTTGACACTTTATTCACAAAAAATAAAAACATGCGCCACAGCTATCTGTAGCGCACATAACATCCTCTGGACAGAGAAAAACAGAACTTACCTATACTCTATACGGAAGTAGTCGAGCAACGCCTTGTAGTTATCCTGTGCAGTTAGACAGGTATCTCGAAGATACTCTTTAATTTGCGACCACTGCTGCAATCCACGATAGTAGAATAGTTTTAGTTCGTCGGTGATTATAAAGGGTACTATACCATTTGCCAAGCACTCCTTAAACATTATCAATCGCCCCACGCGACCATTACCATCCTGAAATGGATGTATAGCCTCAAAACGCTGATGTAGGTCTATTATATCATCCAAACATTTAGTTTTCAACGCATTATACTCCTGTATAAGAGTTCTCATTTCCCGTTTTACCTGCTCCGGTGGCGTTGTTTGATTACCACCCACCTCATTTGGCAGACGCTTATACTCGCCTACGGCAAACCACTCCTTGCGACTATCAGATGTTCCAGCCTTAAGCACCGAGTGCAGCTCTTTAATAAGAGCCTCCGAAAGCCTCTGCTCGGCACGCTCAATAATCATATCAATACAGCGAAAGTGATTTACGGTCTCGATAATATCATCAACTCGCAAGTTCTCGTTTGCAATACCTATCGTATTTGTCTCGAAGATATATCGTGTCTGGTCGTGCGTGAGACGGCTACCCTCAATATGGTTGGAGTTGTATGTAAGGTCTATCTGCGTGCGGTGGTATATACCGCCACTCAATCGCGCCTCTTTCTGCTCTCGCAAAGCGATAAGAAGTGGCGACTGCTTACGCTTGTGCGAACTGCGCTGCGGGAGTAACGCATCCTTCGGAACGCTCCAAGTCTTACCAATAAGCACAGCACCCTCTATCTTACCATTTGCACAATAGTTTCGTACTGTGCGCTCCGAAATACCATATTTATTGGCAAACTCCACAACTGATATATACTCCATAACCACTCTATCGGCAAGTTTAGTTCAAAATCACGATGCAAATATAGTAAAACTTGCCGATATCGGCAAGTTTTGAGTGATTAAAATAGATTTCCACGAACAAAAAGTTGCTAATACAAAAATGTTTTGTTAATTTTGTATTGTCGGAGGTACGCCTTCGGCTGACATATTATTGATGAAAGTGTATTAGCTTTTATCCTTGACGCGAAATCTGGAAAATTTCACATTGACCAAGGAGAGCAACACACTCGTCACTCCGTATTGCATAGTCTGGGGTGTTCTATTCCCTGTGCTCAATACGAGTGTGGGGTATTGTTTATTTGGTCATAGGTATTCCAGAACCTCGCGTCAGATAGACTAATCATCTCCACACTTTCTTTTTATACTAACCACCGCATAGGAGATGCTACGGGATACAAACACATTTTATTATGAAAAGAGCAACATCTATTATCTCCGCGTTTTGCTTGGGACTATTTATCAGTATCGGCATCTTAGCCTGCGCTGTGGATGACTATGCTACGCCTAATGCAAATAATCCATCATCAGATTTACAGCTATGCAAGAAGGAAATTAATTATAGTTTAGGATATGAACACACAAATATATCATACGGAACTGATGGGCGAATATCAACTATAACTTTGATAAGCCACTCTGATGCTGAGGTTGATGCACATCATTCTGAATACACATTGAATATCATATACGACACAAACAAGATAATACTTTCAGGTGAAGACAATTATGAAATAGATTTTATTTTTAACAACGAGCTACATTCTTATTCAGCTGAAACAATAAACAATCAGGTATTTCACTGTATTTCAATAATCTATATATGGTAACAGACCAAATAATAGGCGACAGAATCAAACAACTGTCGCCTATTTCATATATAACAGCCCATATGAACGACGCTAACTTGTCAATAATCGGACAATGTGACGGAAAATCCACCAGCCACAAAGTGTTGAAAGAGCACCCAGCATGACACCCAGTAATATATCCTGCGGAAAGTGACAGGCGAGGTATATGCGAGAGTAACAAATTAATAGCGCCACTATGGTCATCAACACAGTAAACCATCGACGAGCAACAACTATCGAGCTTAGCATCGCAATAACCACAATAGTTGCAGCGTGTGCCGATATTGTGCCATACTTTCCGGCACGACCATATCCATTCGTAAACGCCTCTAGATCATCGGTATACATCGGACGAAGGCGAGCAGGAAGGTCAGAACATAGTTCGCCAAGCAGACCTTGGTGTTTAAATATTCCTGCCACAACATCCGCCATACCAAGCGCCACTCCAACGGCAACAAGAAAGGCAAGAATGCCACGCCACGAATAGCGTTGATATACCATGTATATAATGAGAATGTAGAGAGGCACCCACATTGCCACACCCGACACCAGGCGCATACAAAGATCGAACCACTGGGGTCCATCGAAGTTCAGGGTCTCAAATATTGCCCAATCCCACGTTGTACGACTCATACACTATCTACTGTTTAGAAGGCTGCATATACAGGCAATCCACCGCCATCACCAGCCAGCATCAACTGGCACTGCATAACAAGCCATATGGCGACAACCATTATCACAAGCTGACCCACGAAGCCCGAGCGTGTAACCCACTTAATAGCAAGGTCGTTGCAACATTTCGGCAAGAAGTGCATAACATAGCCGAAGAGAACCAACACAAGACCAAAGCCTGCACTATGCATAAGTGGCACGATATCCATAAATGCAAAGTTATTCAGGATACGTTCATAGATAAGCGTGACGCCTGCCCAGTCATCACAACAAATCATAGGCCATGTAAAGGTTATAAAGTGGAAGAGGAAGATGGTGGCAACAAGCCTCCAGCCCCACTTCATATCCTTAGCAAAAGTCTTCGACCCGGGAACTCGCTCCAGCCACAACTTATGTAGCGCCAGACCCACGCCTTGAAGAAGACCCCAGACAACATATGGTAGATTAACCTTGTGCCACATGGCACATACAAACATCGTGATGCTTAGATTGAGATAGGTGCGGAAGCGCCCCTTGCGATTACCTCCAAGCGAGATATATACATAATCACGTAGCCATGTCGAGAGCGAGATATGCCACCTACGCCAAAACTCTGTGATTGTTGCCGACTTAAATGGAGCATCAAAGTTAGCTGGAAGCTTATATCCCATAACCAGAGCTATGCCGATAGCTATATCAGAGTATCCCGAGAAGTCGCAGTAGAGGCGTATGCCAAAGCCATAGAGTGCTATGAGCATCACCACGCCACTCTCGCCAAACTCTCCCGACGTGGCAGGGATAAGCAACAGCGAGTCGATAGCCTTGGCAATGACAGCATACTTTACCAAACCCGTGGCGATAAGCACCACGGCACGTCCATGATCCTCACGCGTAACAACGACACTCTCGCGCTCAATCTGTGGGATAAACTCCTTGTTGCGCACCAAAGGACCTAGAAAGACCTTGGGGAAGAATGAGAGCAGAAAGAGATAGTCGACAAAGTGCTTCACTGGCGTGATCACACCACGCGAGATGTCGATAACGTAAGATATAGATTGGAATACAAAGAACGACACACCCGCAGGCACGATAATCTCGCCGAGGTTGATCGTACCACCTCCAAAAAGGTTATTAACAGCCTCCTCAAAGAGACCACCAACCTTAAAATAGGCAAGAATACCTACGTTGATAACCATGCTCAACGCCACCCAGCCTCGCGAGCGTTTACCACGCTGTAGCCCTCTAGCGATGCGACCGCCAATGAGGTAGTCGCTGATAGCCACAGCGAGCATCAGCAACAGATATAGCCCCGATATCTTATAGTAGAAATAGAGCGATACGAGCACTACATAGATAGTACGCATCGTACGATGATTGCGCACAGCCATGTAGCCAAGACCGAAGATAAGGAAGGCAAAGAGGAAGAACCCACTTGCGAGCGTCATGGGTGACTGAGGGTCATACTGTAGCAACCCTACAAGTTTAGTCCACACCTCCGCATCAAACTTAAAAAAATCCATATACTCCGACTTAGAGGCTATTACTATTCAAAACTAGGCACAAGCAGAGGTGCTACAACATCGACCTCTGGTTCACGACGTAGTGGGTATATATCCTTTGGTGAGAGCTCCAACGGGTAGATCATATCGGCAATCTTACCCTCACGCTCAACCAACATATCATAGGCACACTGGCATATTGCCTGACTCAGTGCCTCGGCGATACGTGCTCCACCCTTGAAATTAAGGTGGATATAGTCGCCCGCAGCCCAGCCGTTGCGCACAAACTGGCTGATGCCTCCGTATGACATAACAACCTTACCCATCTCCCAAAAGGCTACACCTGAGTTCTCGGCAGCACGACGCTGGAACGGAGTCATTATCTCGACCGAGTTCATTGATCTCCAGCCACCATCACCCTTAACACAACGATCCGACACGCCAACAACTAGGATAGCTGCATCGGGGAAGCTACGCTTAACATAGGCAATCATATCATTGAGCTTAGCCTCATATTTCGAGAAGTCGCGCTGACCTGGCTGCATGGCATTTAGTCCAAACTCCAACACCACGAGGTCGTAGCCCCAGAGCCTATCTACCTGGCGGTTTACGGCAACGCCCGAACCAAAGATGGTATAACCACTATTACCTCGAATAGACATATTGTCGACCGTAACGCCATGACCACCCTCGAGCGACGCTCCATGGCACAATACATTACCACTCACAACGCGCATCTTGAGCGACTGAACGGGAGCCTCGACATATAGCTCGCGCACATGTTCAGCACCCGAGAGTGCAAACATATGACTCAGCGTATCGTTAATCGTAAGCTCGATATTGCTGGTATCACGACTGGTGATAAGCACTCGAGCTCGAGTACATGAGTCAAGATGAGGCTTTATGTCGGTAGATGCCCAACGTGCTGTCGAACCTCGGTGACCCGCTGCCAAATAACCAGACATAAAGAATTGATCACGATAAGAGGCTGGTATAGATCCAGTATTCATTAGACTATATGCAGTCCAACCAGAGACGCTACGGCGCACACTGGTGCGAAGGATCTCAAAAGGTATGGCGCATGGGACAAAGCCTACACCGCGTCCTCCGAATTTCGACTGAAGCTCCTCGCGAAGATCTACAGTAAGAATATCGCCCTCGATATACGAGTCACCAAGAAAGGCGATGCGCACATCACGACCATCTACAAGCTTCTCGATAAAACGGTCAAAACGTGAGGTCTGTGCCGTGTCGTAGTCCTCGATAGGCACAAAGTGGCTAGAACGAATAGGTTTTACTCGGTCACTCATAAGTAGTTCGCGCTCGGGGGCAACACTCTCCTCGACAATCCAGCGTAGCGATGCCTCGGGCTCCGATGACAGAGAATCCCGCACCTCAGCCTCGAAGGCTGCAAGCTCACTCTCAAGATAGTCAAAGTCTGCCACATAGTCTACTGGCACTGCAGCACCCTCATCATCAAACGGACGTAACGATGATAGTATATCCACCTCCTCGGTAGTAAGTCCAAACACCTTGGTTGAGGGCACAAAACTCATTGCCGAGATACCAAGTATGACTGCTAGAAGCAACCACCAACCACGACCAGAGTAGTCTTTCTGTTCCATATATTACAAAACTCTATTAATCAGTATTTTATATCAATGTATAGATATACGCCGCATAACACAACACAAACATTACGCCCTCGAAACGGGTGAGTTTATCGCGTCCGATAACCAGAGCCGAGAGCATCAGCACAAAGGCAGATGCCACGATGATATAGATATCAGACATTGCCACATCGCCCATGGTAAGAGGTGTTACCGTAGAGCAGGCTCCGAGGATAAGCAGGATATTTGCGATGTTTGAGCCGAGGACATTACCGAGCGCCAACGACGTGTTACCCTTGAGCACCGAAACAAGGCTCGATGCAAGTTCGGGCATCGAGGTGCCGCCTGCCACGAGCGTGATGGCGATAACAGCCTCTGAGACACCCCATGAGCGTGCAATATCTGAAGCACTCGACACAAAGAGCTCACCGCCATAGATCAAGCCAGCCAGACCTGCAAGGATCCAGATGGGAATGCGCCACAGAGGCATCAACTTTGACTTATCTACACTCTGCTCTGCGGGCTGTGGCTCGGCAAGCATAGCGCGCTTCTCAGCACGTATCATAAACACAATCATCACGATATACCCAGTAAGAAGAATGATACCCTCCAAGCGATTGATGTCTTGGTTAAAGAGCGTAACAACAAGGAGTGCCACGGTAGCGACGATACAGATAGGGATATCGCGACGTATATTACTTCTTGTAAATGTTAACGGCGAGCAAATAGCACACACGCCAAGTATAAGCAGAGAATTAAAGGTATTAGAGCCTACAACGTTACCAATCGCCATATCACCCTTACCAGCAAGCGCCGAGAGTAGACTAACGGTCAACTCTGGCATCGAAGTGCCAACAGCGACAATGGTGAGACCCACAACAAACTCAGGGACATTAAAACGCTTAGCAAGAGCCACCGAACCATCGGTAAGCAACGTCGCACCTAGGATGATAAGTGCAAATGCTATAATAAGTGTAAAGTAAACCATAACCTTAATAATAAAAACAATGCGGCAAAGGTACTAAAAAAACTCTAATTCAAAACGCCAAAAGGGACTATTTTACACATTAATGTGTAATAATAAGCAAAACAAGGGAGCTTGCAAAAATTTCGCAAGCTCCACACTAAAGATATATTCTCATCTTTTAAATCGAGATTCCCGTAAGCTCTCGTACAGCGCTACGTCCCTCATCGCCAAGCGACAGCGAGAAGTCATTGACAAACAACGAAATATG
>X129_Alpine_Ibex__coassemble_81_pt1 | contig 12338 bp, 11 predicted proteins | sample X129_Alpine_Ibex__metabat2_low_PE_004 | metagenome-assembled genome bin X129_Alpine_Ibex
GAAGTCTTCCTCGCGAAGACGCGGTGTAAAGTCGGGGTAGTGGGCGTGAAGATACTCTACCGACTCCGAGTCGATCTCAGCGCCGTAGGTTACGATATCCTGCCTCTCGAGTAGAAACTGTGTAAGCACACCCATGCCACAACCCACCTCCAGCACCTTGTCTGGAGATTCGGTCGTTCCTCCCGAGAGTGATGAGGCTATCTTACGGGCGATGTTAAGGTCTGTTAGGAAGTGCTGTCCAAGCGCCTTTTTTGCACGTACTTCACTCATTAGTTGGCTACTTCTGATATAAATTTGATGCGTACTAGGCGTATCTCCTCCTCGCTATACTCCGAGCCAAGCTCCTCGATAGCGGCATCGAGCGAGTCGGTCTCGGCATCCTCCTTAAAGTAGAGGTATATATCTTCGACCTTATCCTCGTCCATGATGGTGTTGAGGTAGTATTGTATGTCGAGGCGAGTGCCAGAGTTAACGATGGTCTCGATCTCGGTGAGTAGCTCATCCATATCTAAGTTACGCGCGCGCGCGATATCCTCGAAGTCCATCTTGCGGTCGATAGACTGGATGATGAATATCTTGTTGTTCGACTTGTTGGCAACGCCCTTAACCACCATATCTTGTGGTCGTATGATCTCCTTCTCGTCGACATACCGCTTAATTAGCTCGATAAACTCAGCGCCATACTTCTGTGCCTTGCCCACGCCAACGCCCGATATTGTCTGCATCTCCTCCATGGTGATTGGATACTGAATAGACATATCTTCGAGCGAAGGATCCTGGAAAATCACGTATGGTGCAAGACCATTCTGCTTGGCTACCTTGCGACGCAAGTCCTTGAGCATTGCGAAGAGCTCCTCGTCGGCAGCACCGCCACCCTTAATAGGGCCTGCTGGCTCGTTCTCCTCTTCCGAGTCGTAGTCGTGGTCGAGTGTTATCATCACCGACGTAGGTCTCTTAATGTACTCCTCACCACGGCTATTGAGCGAGATTAGTCCGTAGTTCTCGATGTTTTTATCTATGAAGCCGAGGATAAGACCCTGGCGTACTACAGCATTCCAAAAGCGGGTATCCTTGTCCTCGCCAGCACCAAATAGCTCGAGTTTGTTGTGTCCGTAGCTCTTGATCATCGCCGTAGTCTTGCCCATAAGCACTGCTACAAGGTGATCAATCTTGAACTTGTCGCCGATAGCCTTGAGTGTCTCAAGGGCTAGCTGCAGCTCCTCCTTTGCCTCTACCTTAGGCTTAGGGTTGCAACAGTTGTCGCAGCTGCCACAGTTGGTCTCGGTATATTGCTCGCCAAAGTAGTGGAGCAGCGAGCGACGACGACACATAGAGCTCTCGGCATACGATACAGTCTCGAGCAGCAGTAGCTTGCCAATCTCCTGCTCGGCAACGGGCTTACCCTGCATAAACTTCTCGAGCTTCTGAATATCTTTATAGCTGTAGAAGGTCAGGCAGTGACCCTCGCCGCCATCACGTCCTGCACGTCCAGTCTCCTGGTAGTAGCCCTCAAGCGACTTAGGGATATCGTAGTGTATAACATAGCGCACGTCGGGCTTGTCAATGCCCATACCAAATGCGATGGTGGCGACGATGACGTCGACGCGTTCGTGTAGGAAGTCGTCTTGGTTGTCGGCACGTGTCTGAGCATCCATGCCGGCGTGGTATGCGAGAGCCTTGATGCCGTTTGCTACAAGTAACTCGGCAAGCTCCTCAACCTTCTTACGGCTCAGGCAGTAGATGATGCCACTCTTTCCCGAGTTCTGCTTGATGAAGCGGATGATGTCGTGGTCTACGTTGTGCTTAGGACGTAGTTCGTAGTAGAGGTTTGGGCGGTTGAACGACGAGCGGAATACCGTGGCGTCGGTCATGCCGAGATTCTTTTGAATGTCCATCTGCACTTTGGGTGTCGCTGTTGCTGTGAGGGCGATGAGCGGCGCCTGACCGATGTCGTTGATGATGGGGCGTATACGACGGTACTCTGGGCGGAAGTCGTGACCCCACTCCGAGATACAGTGTGCCTCGTCAATAGCGTAGAACGATATCTTGATCTTACGTAGGAAGGCGATGTTGTCCTCCTTGGTAAGTGACTCTGGTGCGAAATATAGTAGTTTGGTGCGACCATCGAGAACATCTTGGCGCACCTGTGCTATGGCTGACTTGTTGAGCGACGAGTTGAGGAAGTGTGCAATGCCCGACTCGGTAGAGAATGTGCGCATTGCATCGACCTGGTTCTTCATCAGGGCGATGAGTGGGGAGATGACAATCGCCACGCCATCCATGATAAGCGCAGGGAGCTGATAGCACAATGATTTACCGCCTCCCGTAGGCATAAGCACAAAGGTATCTTTGCCAGAGAGCACGTTGTTTATCACAGCTTCTTGGTTGCCTTTGAACGAAGAAAAGCCGAAATATTCGTGTAACTTCTCGTGTAATATTACTCCTTGTTCGGTGTCCATAATTTTTTGTCGTGAAAAAATTTACCCAAATATAATATATTTTTTTGAAAAATAGTAATAACTTTGTGAAAAATTACGAAAAAAAAGATGCGACTATTCACAAGCGAATTGGTAAAATCCTATAAATCACGTACAGTCGTTAATCACGTCTCTATTGATGTGCGACAGGGCGAGATTGTGGGCTTGCTCGGTCCTAATGGTGCTGGTAAGACGACAACATTCTATATGATCGTGGGTCTTATTAAGCCCAATGAGGGACGTATATTCCTCGAAGACGACAACGGTAGGGTTCTCGACATTACAAAGGAGCCAGTATATCGCCGTGCGCAGATGGGTGTAGGCTATCTTGCTCAGGAGGCATCTGTGTTCCGTCATCTTACCGTGGAGGACAATATACGTGCCGTGCTTGAGATGACCAAATATTCGCGACAGTATCAGAGAGATCGTGTTGAGCAACTTATTGAGGAGTTCCGCCTTCAGAAGGTGCGTAAGAGCTACGGTAACCAACTCTCGGGTGGCGAGCGTCGCCGTACCGAGATTGCGCGTGCCGTGGCTATCAACCCATCGTTTATCCTTCTTGACGAGCCCTTTGCTGGTGTTGACCCCATCGCCGTCGAGGATATTCAGAGTATTGTTGGTACACTTAAGGATAAGAATATCGGTGTGATCATCACCGACCATAATGTTGATGAGACCCTTGCAATTACAGACCGTACATATCTGCTCTACGAGGGTAAGATCCTGAAGACTGGTACTGCTGAGGATTTGGCTGCCGATGAGATGGTGCGTAGGGTCTATCTTGGTAGCAACTTTGTTCTTCGCACATCACCCCAGATGATGCGTCAACGTAAGGAGCAGGAGGAGCGCGAGCGTGAGGAGGCGCTACGAGCTTTGGGTCATGTGCGCGAGCAAAGCGATGATGACGATGATTTAGACGATAACGAATAATACCCATATATGGATACTGCTGTCCCGCAAGGGAAAAGGTTGAGGGGCGAGATTGCCCCTCCATGTTCTAAGAGCTATGCTCAGCGTGCACTTGCTGCAGCCTTGCTCGCCTCTGGGCGTACAATACTTCGTGGCATAGAGCTATGTCGCGATACTCGTTCGGCGATTGCCGCTATCGAGACTCTAGGTGCCAAGGTCGAAATAATCAACGATAATACTGTAGCGATTGATGGTGGTCTTAAACCCCGTACCAACACTCTTAATGTTGGAGAGTCGGGGCTTGCGGCACGCCTCTTTACGCCTATTGCATCGCTGCACAACGAGCCAATGTGCATATGCGGCGAGGGCACGTTGCTACATCGCCCTATGTCGATGATGGTGGAGCCCCTGCAGGAGCTAGGTGTTGAGCTACGTGATGGTGGGGGACGTCTCCCCATCGAGGTGTGTGGTCCGATGCGTGGTGGTCGTGTGATGGTTGATGGTAGCATCTCCTCGCAGTTTGTTACGGGACTACTCATTGCGCTCCCATTGGCTAAGCGCGATACTACGATTGAGGTGCATGGTGCTGTATCTACGCCATATATAGATATGACGCTAGACACCCTCGAGCGCTTTGGCATTGAGGTTATGTATCACGAGGGAGACTACTCAGAGTTCTACATTGAGGGTGGACAGCAATATAAGGCCGTGGACTACACTATAGAGAGCGATTGGAGTGCTGCGGCGATGATCATGGTTGCAGCAGCAATAGCTGGTGAGGTACGTATAACCAACCTCTCGACACTCTCACGCCAGGCTGATACAGCAATATGTCGAGCTTTGGAGCGCGCTGGTGCCTCGCTTGTTATTGAGGAGAATGCAATAACGGTAGCCCATCGTAATCTTGAAGCATTTACGTTTGATGCGACAAATTGCCCCGACCTCTTCCCTGCATTGGTGGCGCTAGCTGCGGCGGCAGAGGGTGTGTCGACAATATATGGCATTGAACGTCTGCGTGGTAAGGAGAGCGACCGTGGCGAGGTTCTACGTGAGGAGTATCGAAAACTAGGTATCGATATAGAGCTAGACTACGATGAGAATGTTATGCGTGTAGTGGGAGGTATGCCTCACGCCGCAAAGGTCGATTCGCACGATGATCACCGCATAGCTATGTCGTTAGCAATTACTGGATTGCGCATAGAGGGTGAGCTGGATATAATGAATCGCGATTGTGTGGCAAAGAGCTATCCCTCATTTTTTGACGATCTAGAACATCTTAAAGCGGGTGAGTGTGAACAATAGCTTTGGAAATATACTTCGGATGACCATTTTCGGCTCTTCACATGCCGAGAAAGTGGGTGTAACCATCGAGGGAATACCTTGTGGGGTGATGCTATGCACAGCAGATTTTGCAGCTGACATCAACCGCCGTAGACCTCAGACTGTGGGTGAGACTCCGCGCCACGAGGCTGACATCCCATGCATTGAAGGTGTTGATGCAGAGGGGTTTGTTAAGAATGGTAGGGTAGAGATTTGCTTCCTCAATAAGAATACGCGTTCTGCCGACTATACTCATCTTAAGCACCATCCACGTCCCTCGCATGCCGATCTTACACAGAGACTTAAATATGGCGAGGAGTGCGACTTGGCGGGTGGGGGCATGGCATCGGGGCGTATGACAGTAGCGCTTGTTGCTGCTGGTGTGGTGGCTAAGAAGATTCTTCGTACCGTGAACTTCGATACGCACCTAGTAAGTGTCGGAGGTATCTATGATGCGGAGCATTTCGACGAGGTGATTGCTGAGGCTAGCAAGGCAGGAGATTCGGTAGGCGGAGTTGTTGAGTGCCGCGTGTCTGGTGTTCCTGCTGCATGGGGCGAGCCATTTTTCGATTCTGTGGAGAGCATCATATCGCATCTTATCTTCTCAGTACCCGGCGTTAAGGGCGTTGAGTTTGGCGATGGTTTTGACTCTACGATGCGACGTGGCTCAGAGCGTAACGATGTGATCATAAATGCGTTAGGCGAAACACAGACTAACAACGAGGGCGGTATTAATGGTGGCATCTCTAACGGTAATGAGATAATCGTGCGTGTGGCTATAAAGCCTACTGCCAGCATCGCGCGCGAGCAGTTTACCTACGATTTCGAGCGTGGTGAGCTAGCTGCACTACGCATAGGTGGTCGCCACGATGCCTGTATCGCACGTCGTGCAATGGTCGTTATTGAAGCTATGGTTGCCTTTGCCCTTGCTGACCTAAAACTTCAAAATGCTTAGTTGCGATGGCTTCGCGTCGAGAATATATTCTACGTATCGTCTCCGAGCTTGAGGAGATGTATGGTGCTGTTGAGGCGCGCCAGATAGCAGAGATGATTATCGAGGAGTGTGGCGGGGTGAGTCGCAATGAATTGCTTGTCGAGCCTGACAAGGAGTTAGAAATCAATGATATAGATAGAATAGTTGAGGAGCTGCGAGCATGGCGCCCAGTGCAGTATGTCACTTCGCATGCATGGTTTGATGATATGATGCTTGAGGTCTCTGAGGGTGTGCTTATTCCTCGACCCGAGACCGAGGAGCTTGTGGCGTGGATAGCCTCAAATGAAAATTCATCGGCGGCTATTCTGGATGTGGGCACAGGCTCGGGGTGTATCGCCATTGCGCTACGTCGCAGGTTGTTAAATAGTCGCATTTGGGCTATGGATATCTCGAGCGAGGCTCTCGCCATAGCACGTCGTAATGCGTTGCGCTATGCACCTGACGTGAGGTTTGTTGAGGGTAATGCCTTATTAGATTTTTCGGAACTCATACCCGTGCAACTAGATGTTGTAGTATCAAATCCACCATATATCCCCCAGAGCGATAGATGCTCCATGCGACGTAATGTGACCGACTTTGAGCCATCTATAGCCCTCTTTGTCGAGGATGATGATCCTCTGAAATTCTATCGCTCGATAGCTCGTACGGCACGTAAGATGCTTCGATCAGGAGGCAGGCTCTACTTCGAGATTTATGAACACTACGCCAAGGAGATGACCGAGATGTTAGAGTCGGAGGGTTATGTGGATGTTATTGTACGCGAGGACTTTAGATTAAAACCAAGAATGGTATGTGCGGTGATGAAGTAGTAGCAACTAGAGATAACACAAAGAGCCCTCAGCAGGCTCTTGCGGCATTGCAGCGTCTGGCAGCACGCAGCGAGAAGTCGTCGGGTGATGCTATGCGCCTGATGCAGAGGTGGGGTGTTCAGGAGTCAGAGCGTCGCGGTGTGCTCGAGAGGCTCATTAAGGAGCGCTATATCGATGATAGCCGCTATGCTGAGGCATATGTACGCGAGAAGAGCAACCTCTCAGGGTGGGGCGCACGAAAGATAGCTATGCAGCTACGCTCTAAGGGCATAGATTCTCGAATCATTAACGATGCCCTACAACAGTTAGATGACGAAGAGCAACGTCAGAGGCTTGAGTGTAAGTTGCAACGTAAACTCAAGAGTATTAAGGCAGTAAACGATTATGAGTTGCGTGGTAAGTTGCTGCGTTATGCACTCTCTTTGGGTTATGAGTACGAAGTTGCACATGATGTGGTGCAGGGTGTCACTAGGTAATTGTAGAAATATGTTTGCCTATCAACTAAAAAAGTTATATATTTGTCCATATAATCATTAACATAATGAGTGATAGCAGCAAACATATTGACCTAAACTTGTTTCAATGCATAGCAGTTGAGTTGTTGTGGGGCTTTAGTCGTCTTATGAATATATCACCACGATGGGTGCGTTTTGGTATTTTTCAACCCTTAGTGACAACAATTCTACATCTTATAGGCTATCGCCGTAAGATTATTATGTCGAATCTGGAGAGTGTCTTCCCTGAGAAATCAAAATCGGATATTCGCAAGATACGTAATCGCTTCTACTCAACCCTTGCAGAGATTGTTGTAGATACTATCTCGTTGGCAGGTACTGACCGACGTAAGCGTGGCTGCCATGCGGTGTGGGATAATGGTGAGGAGCATCTGAAGAGGGTTGCTGGGCGCGATTGGATCGCCTACGGCTCTCATTATGGCTGCTGGGAGTATTTTCCTATGTGGGCATGGGAGACTCCCAATGACGACTTTATGACGGTGTACCATCCGTTGCGAAGCAAAGTATTTGAGGCATACTACCTTCGTCTTCGCAACATCGCTCCTAATGTCAACTGTGTGTCGATGGCTAATACGTTGCGCTACTATATTTCGCATCGTAGCACGGAACATGGTATTTGTCTTGGTCTTGCCTCCGATCAGAGCCCACGCCTTACGGCTGATACCGAGTGGATCGATTTCTTAGGTCGTAAGACAGCCTTTGTCGATGGCGGTGAACGTATCGCCCTAAAGTTTAATATCCCTGCCTATTTTTGTCATGTACGACGTATCAGGGCAGGAGAGTATGCTGTGCGCTTTGAGCAGATTTATGACGGTGTCGAAGAGGTTGAGCATCACGAGATTACACGCCGATATGCTCGTCGCTTAGAGCAGATGATTAGAGAGTGTCCCGAGCTATGGATGTGGTCACATAATAGATGGAAGCATACACCTGAGAAGCAGGCACGTAAGTTTGGAAAATCAACCCTTGAGTAGAGTATGGATCTAGTGCTAACATTTGTCAACGGCTTAGACCCCGTGTGGCAGAAGGAGTATGAGGCAACAACACATACGCCACTATTAACCAAGCGTTTCCGCGATTGGGGTACGTTGCGCTACCTGTTTCGTGCTATAGAGCGGAATATGCCCTTCATTGCTAAGGTGCACCTTGTGGTGTCGGGCGTAAGCCAAGTGCCCGAGTGGGTAAATTCAGACGAGGTGAACATCGTTTTACACCGTGATATCATCCCCGCAGAGTATCTACCCACGTTTAATAGCAACCCAATAGAGCTGCATATCCCATTTATTGAGGGACTTGACGAGGAGTTTATATACTCAAATGACGATATCTTCCCAATGCTCGAGTGTCGTGCCGAGGATTTCTTCGTGGAGGGTCGTGGAATCATTGGCATGAGCCGCCACATCTTCTATCCCGACATGTTTAAGAAGATATGTCGCAACTCGGATCGTGCTGCACGTCGTGCCTTGGGGCTTAAGCCATGTTGCTATTTCCTACGCCCACAACATATATGTGCGCCAATGCTGCGTAGCAAGTCGCTTGAGGTTTACAATAAGCTGCGTGACGAGCTCAGAGCGTCGTTAACCCCCACTCGTACATCACGCAACATCACGCAGTATCTCTTTACCGACTACCTATACTTGCAGGGTGGCATTATCAACCGCCGTCAGTCGAGTAAACACTTTTCGATGGCTGTTGCCTCGCCCGAGAAGATTGAACGTTATCTGCGTAATCCCGATCGTAAGCTGGTATGTATCAATGATGTAGAGCTTAGTGATCAGCGTTATCTTGAGATGCGGCAGATGCTCGATAGGGTCTTTGCCGAGCTATTCCCCGATAAGTCTAAGTACGAATTGTAATACTACGTTTTGATGTGTGTCGGAGGAGGACAAATGTATAACATTTGTTTTATTGCAGAAAAAGGAGTACATTTGCTTAAATTATAAACTCTATGCCCAATGTTTGACAACGAATCGCTCAGAGCAAAGTATAATCCCGAGGGGTCGCGTCTGCGTACAGACCAGCTGGAGCTGCTCAAGATGTTAAGGGCGTTTGCTGCGATATGCCGCGAGCATAACATCACGTGGTGGCTAAGTTCAGGAACGTTGCTTGGCGCCGCGCGTCACGAGGGCTTTATCCCGTGGGACGATGATCTCGATGTGGTCATGCTACGCAAGGATTTTAGACGCTTGGAGCGTGTTATGCGTGGTATGAAGGGTTCGGAGTATATCTTTCACTCGATGAGTAACGATATCGACTATGTTTACGCCTTTGCGAAGTTCAGAAAGCGTATTGGCGAGATTGATGAGGGTCATCGTCGTAGCCACTATTACAAGTATAAGGGGCAGTTTATCGATATATTTGCCATCGAGAAGACAAACTATTTCGCAGCACGCGCATCGAGCATCATCTACAATAACCTACAGCACCTAACCTCGTATATTCGTGCATCGTGGATACGTAGACCGCTCATTGCCCTTATTAACCTACTCTCGTTTGGAGTCATCATTCCGCTCCTTCGCATCGTGGGGCTAATCAATCCTCATGGCGAGTATCACTACGTCTTGGGATCGGGTTGGGGACGCCACACTTTCTTTATGAAGAACACCTTCCCGCTTGCGAGTGCTAAGTTTGAGGGCGAAGAGTTTCCTGTGCCTCACGACATGGATGCTTATCTTACGCAGGTATATGGCGACTGGAGAAGGCTTCCTACAGACGAGCAGATACGCGCATCTATTCACTGCCCAGCATATATAGATGAGATATATGGGGCTAAGGAGGAGACCTGCTAATTTTTTAACCCAAATTTTATGATAAATCACGAAGAGCTTAAACAGAGATATAACCCCGATGGCTCTAAGCTACGTGAGGTTCAACACGAGCTAGTCGATATATTGCTCGTTGTTGCAGATATATGCGAGAAGAATAATATCACGTGGTGGCTAAGCTCGGGTACGTTGCTCGGCGCTGCGCGCCACAAAGGTTTCATCCCATGGGATGATGATATCGATATTGTCATGCTACGTAAAGATTATCGACGTCTTGAGAAGGTTCTTCATAAGATGCAGAGCGACGAGTATGTCTATCAGTCGATGTGTAGTGACATAGAGTATATAAACACGTTTGGTAAGTTTCGCAAGCGTAAGGGCGAGGTGAAGATCACCCGCGGAAGGTATCGCTATTTGAAATATAAGGGTCAGTTTATTGACATCTTCGCCATTGAACGCATGCCCTACTGGGCAGCACGCCTATCGCGTGTAATATATTTCAACACGCAGTATCCAACCATCTACATCAAGTGTAAGTGGCTACGCAACGTTCTGATACGCCTTGTTGAGTTTTTGTGTTTGGGTCTTATTAACCCCATACTCCGCCTCTTGGCGCTTGTGAACCCTCGTGGCGAGTATCACTATCAGATGGGCACAGGTTGGGCACATCATACATTCTATAAGAAGGATACCTTTCCACTCTCGACAATCGAGTTTGAGGGTCATAGATTTCCTGCACCAAAGAATGTCGATGCCTACCTCACTAATGTCTATGGAGATTGGCGCAAGCTACCTGACGAAGAGGCTATTCGTCAAAGCATCCACTCCGCAGAGTATGTAGACGGGATATACGGAATTAATGAGTAAGAGATGAAAAAGGTTATCACATACGGCACCTACGACCTCCTGCATGAGGGTCATATCAACCTATTACGTCGTGCCAAGGCGCTTGGCGACTATTTAATCGTGGGGGTAACTAACGATAGCTTCGATCGCGACCGCGGCAAGCTCAACGTGCGCAATAATGTACTCGAGAGAGTCGAAGCGGTGAAGGCTACGGGCTTTGTGGATCAGGTGATTATAGAAGATTATGTTGGACAGAAGATCGACGATATCGTCAAGTATGATGTAGATGTGTTTGCTATAGGATCGGATTGGGAGGGTAAGTTCGACTACCTGCAGGAGTATTGTGATGTTGTCTATCTACCTCGCACTGAGGGCATATCGTCGACAATCCTTCGAGCCGAGAGTGAGATCGTTGTGCGTCTCGGTGTTGCAGGTTGCGGACGTATTGCCAAACGCCTTGTCGTTGAGAGCACCAAGGTGGATGCTGTTCGCATTGAGGCTCTATACGACATAGAGCGTAGTCGTGCAGAGGAGCTTGCACCGCAGGGAGCTGCAGTTGTCGATAGCTTTGAAGAGCTCGTCGAAAAGGTAGATGCTCTATATATTGCCACGCCGCATCTCGAGCACTATCATCAGGCAAAGTATGCCTTGGAGCATGGTCGTCATGTGCTGTGCGAGACACCAATGGTACTTAGCGGCAGTGAGGCAGAGGAACTCTTCCGCATCGCCGAGGAGCACGATGTGGTACTCTTGGAGGCAAACAAGACAGCATACTGCCCAGCATTCAACCATCTGATTACGCTTATCAAGAGTGGTCTTATAGGCGATGTTGTAGGTATAGATGCCTCGGAATCTAAACTCTGGGGTGAGGAGCAGCTACGCCGCGAACTAGACCCTAAGATGGCTGGAGGATCGCTCTACGAGATGGGGTCTTACCCTCTGCTGCCAATTATGCGACTACTCGGCACCGAGTACGAGAACATTAACCTCTATAGCCGCTTAAATGACAATGGCGTGGATGTATATACGCGCGGCATCATGCGCTATCGTAGTGCTGTTGCATCATTCCAGTTGGGCTTGGGTGTGAAGACCGAGGGCAATCTCGTAATTTCGGGCACTAAAGGGTATGCCTACGTCCCCTCGCCGTGGTGGAAGACAGATTACTTTGAACTTAGGTACGAAGACCAAAACCTTAATAAGAAGTACTTTTATAAGTGGGATGAGCCAGGTTTAAGGTATGAACTTCAAGAATTTATGTCGTGTATTGTTAATAGACGTATGACCTCGGCACGTCTTCGTCCGCAGGATAGCATCTCAATGGCGCGTATCATGCAACAGTTTGCCGAGCGTAAAAACTTCTTCGAGCTATGAAAAATGCTATAGTCACAGGTGCTACCAAGGGGATAGGTCTTGCCGTGGCACGTATGCTTCTTAACGAGGGTTATCATGTTGTTGCCACCTATGCTCACGACGAAAAATCGGCTGAGGAGTGCCGCAAACTTCTTAGCGAGATATCTCCTGAATTTGAGGTGGTTAAGGCTGATCAGTCGGATAAGGAGGAGATGCGCAGATTTGCATATTCCCTACATAAGTTTGATACTATTGACTGTGTTGTATGCAATGCAGGAACTACGTTACGCCTTGATCTTGAGGCGATCACGGATGAGGATTGGGAGCGTACGATGCAGGTAAATCTTAATAGT
>X129_Alpine_Ibex__coassemble_85_pt1 | contig 12161 bp, 9 predicted proteins | sample X129_Alpine_Ibex__metabat2_low_PE_004 | metagenome-assembled genome bin X129_Alpine_Ibex
CGACACAGGCTCAGTAGTACCGCTCACACGCCACACATCCATGTCGTTCTCCCAGACATAGAGCTGTTCGACATCACGCGACTCGAGAGCTCGCAGACGACAACATCCAGCATCGAGCGACAGCATACTACAAACCAATAATCTTGTTACGTATCAACATTGCCACACCCCAGGCATTAGCACTGTCAGACATCTTCGGTACGCGGAACTTAGTATCCTTATATACAAGGTTTAACGAATACTTATTTGTCGACGACTTGAGCGGAAGCATCAGATACTCACCCGCCTGCGCAAGGTTACCACCTACGATAACGGTCTCGGGGTTAAACGTGTTGATAAGGAAGGCTACTGCTTTACCCACCTTCTCGCCCGCCTCCTCGATAAGCTCAATGGCAAGGTTATCGTCGTTATGCGCCGCAGCGATAATGTCGTTAATATGGATGCTCTCGCCACGGTCATACATCTCACGAAGACATGTATTCACACCATTGCGAATGAGATGCACTATCTTATCCTCGATAGCAATACCCGACACCTCTGTCTCAAGACAGCCCTTCTTGCCACAGCCACAGATGATCTCGTTGTCGAAGAAGGGGATGTGTCCAAACTCTCCCGCAAAGCCATTCTTGCCATAGTAGAGTTTGCCATCGATAACGATACCGATAGCCACACCACGACCCATGTGTAGGTAGATCACGTTGCTCTCACTCTTCGACTTACCCGTAGTATACTCAGCATAGCAGCGTGCGCGCGTATCATTCTCGAGCATCACGCGGATACCTATACGCTTCGAGATGATGTCGGTAAGCGACTCCTCGCTCGATGTGAAGTACTTATACGAGCGACCAGTCTCGGGGTTCACACGACCAACTATCGAGACACCCACACCGAGTATCTTCTCGCGATCTACACCACACGTAGCCACAAACGACTCAATATTCTGGCATATACGCTCCAAGCACTGAGGACGATCTACGAGCTCGAAACTAATATCAATACGCTCGCTGATAACATTATTCTGGAGATCGGTCACCACATATGTCATATGGTCACGACCCACATTGATACCTATAAAATATATAGCGGAGTTTGCTAAGCCAAAGACATTGGGGCGACGACCTCCGGGAGTCTCCACCTTGCCAAGGTCAATGACGATGTGATCGTCAACTAGCTCCTGCACAAGCTTGGTCATCGTAGGCACACTGATGTGCAACTCACGCGTTAGCTCCGAGAGGATACACTCCCCGTTGAGTGCCATATATGCAATAATATTACGCTTTATAATATTATTCTTGTGAGTGATACCTTTGAGGTTCGTCTCAGCATCAATATTGAAAAACTTAGCTAATGATGTCATGTTTTATCTCGATATTTTCATTTTCAATACAAAGATAATAAAAAAATTTTGAAATTATATACAAATTTTAAAAATCAATAAAAAAGAGCGACCACTCTGCCGATATGCGGCTAGTGGTCGCTCACCAATATATATATGATAATAGGTGCGTTATTTCTCTACGCTTAGAAGACTCGACTGAGACTCTTCGGCATGGCGTGTACCTAGCGTCTCACCATTTGCAAAAAACTCCTCGGCAGGCGAGCATCCCTCCTCGGTGAAGGTTATCTCCTTAGATGCCCACACCTCAGTAAAGTTACCATCAGCATCCTCTGCCAAGCCGAAGAATACGTATGGCTCGTTATAGTCGAAGGCGTATACCGACGTAAGCTCCTCGAGAGGTCCCTCAGCTGTAAGTCCCGCAACTATAGCCTCATAGTCGTAGAATGGGTAGTCGAGGGCATTCATAGCATTGAAGTAGGCATTTACTGCCGCCTCATCCACATTGGCTGTGATACGTACAAAGATAGAGTCCTCGAAACCGGCATAGGCTGAATCGATAGCAGCAACCTCACGACCGCTGTAGTAGTCACCAATGGTGAGCGAGAAGTCGAGATCGGCATACTCAGTATCGAGGGTTGTGAACTTCAAACGCTGCAGCTCCGTAGTGGGAGCACCTGCATGAGCACCAAACACAAGGAGTTCATACTCGGTATTGGGCGTAAGACCAGTAGCCGTATCGCTCATAGTGCCAGAGGTGTACTGCACTTTAAAGTTGGTAAGGATATACTCCATAATCTCGGCATCCGTATTATTCTCAAAGCGATTGCCCTCAACGAGTGTCGCGACGTATGTATCATCGGTTGTTGTCGCAACCTTCACCGTAGCCCTACGCGAGTGAAGCTCCTCGACTGAGAGTGTAAACTCGTTATTTGATGCAGCAACATCACCAGTCTTAAACTCGTAAAACTCAGGTGTAGTATTGAGTAATGCCTCATCATTTAGACCAAATGCCCACAATACAAACTCTGTATTTGCATCGAGCTCCACAGATAGCTCAGTAGTACCCTTATAGGCAAGCTCGTTGAATATGAAGTGTAGCCCCTCCTCGGGAGTATCAAAGAACGAAGAGTAGAGTCCTTTGTACTTCTCCCAGTCTGCCTCACAGAAGCCTCGGAACTCATCAGCAGTCGCCCCCTCTACATCCTTCTTCCAGAATACGCCGTAATAGTAGTAGCCATCATAGCCCTGAGGGGTGATCTTAAGGTCTACATTAGGTCCATTAACCTTAACATCGAAGTCGAAGTGGAGCGTGTAGTCGCTTACGGTAGCTGTGGTAATCTCTAGTCGCGATATCTCGGTCGTGGGCGTCATGGTCTCCTTATCGAAACCATAAGCATAGGCGACATACGATGTGCCAGGTGTTACGCCGGTAAACTGATGAGGCAGAAGATCGCCTGTGTACATAAATGCGGTTACTGCCATCGATACGTCGCTACCAAAGGCATCAGCAAAGCTCTCAAATATATCCATATCGCTCTCCCACAGCGCCTCATCATCGTACATCAAACCATTCTGCTTGATATAGTCGCCATTGCCTAAAATGAATACGTAAGGCATATTCTTATCCTGAGGTACCACATTCAAGGTGATGGTAGTTGCTGCAGCCGACACAAGCTCCAGACGGATAGAGTGCTCCTTACCTATCGCCTGCACAACCTTAATTGTTTGGTTGGGATAGACACCAGGATAGATAAGCTCAAGACGGCTACTACGCTCCTTAGGCTCATAGCTTGTAGCAACATCGAACGAAATAACGCCCTCGACCGACGTATCTATATTGGTTACCCAATCATACTCCGATGTAACCCTAAGCGTGGCACCCTCTGTGGCATTAAGCAACTCGTACGAAACTTCAAAATGACCACCTTCAGCCGTAACTTCGACCTCTGACTTATCGAGCAGAAGTTCTGGAGCCTCGGGCTGCGGCTTCTCGATAGGCTCATCAGCCTTACACCCCGCAAAGAGCGTAAGACTTAGAGCTACACACATCATTAACCAAATATGTTTCATAGTCTTAAAGTAGTTAAGCCTGTTAGCACGTTAAACACTTTACTCGGCAGGAGTACCCTCAACAGCACCAGAGTACGAACCCTTAAACTGACGGTCATCCATAAGTGTCGCATCGAACTCTACGTCGTAGGTCTTAGTATCCTCGTGGTAGGTAAGCTCCAACGTTACAGCCTTATAGGCGCTCTTCGAGTCGTTGAAAGTGCTGTAGTATGAGTCGATATACTGACCCGATGTGCCGATAGTGTAGACTCCCGAAGGGATATAATTCAACGAGCTGTCGCCAGTGCGCATATCGAAGACAAGAGTATAGTTCGCTTCGGCATCTGCAATAGTGAACGCCCAATTATCCGAATACCAACCCTTAGCCGTGAATGTTGTCCAGCTAATCTCGCCCTCGACATCCTCTACCTCGGTTATCTCCATGCCATCAACCTTGCCTGTATATGAGAACTTGAATGTGCGACCATCGGCAACCTTGAACGATATATCGAACGAGTAGGTCTTAGCTGTCATATCGATATTTACGTTGGCACGAGCCTCTGAAGCACTATACTGACCCTCGCCAGCAACACGCAATGTGGTGCCATCTACATTAAGGCTACGGCCCTCCTCAGCTCCCTTGGTTGAGTAGACACCTGCCAACAAGTACTCCGATGTGGGGCAGAAGGCATCAAGCACAAGACGATACTTCTCCTCGCCATCAACGGTCTGAGTGAAAGTCATATACCAGTTGGTGTTGCTCTCAAACGAGCGAGCCGTAGCTGTGTCGAATACCGCCTCGATAATCTCCTCCTTAGGAGCAAGCGAGATACCCGTGATAGCACCCTCATACTCAGCCTCAACAACATAGTTATCTGGCAAAGTTCCATAGAATGCCAACATATACTTCTGGTTGTCCCAATCAATATCTATATGGAGCGTACCGGTAAGGAATTGTTTGACGCCATCCTCGCCAGCAACGGTAAATGTAGAGGTCTCACCACTAAACTGACCAGCCTCCGTAGCACGTGTTGCAAACTCCTCAGCCGAGGTGCTGATAGTATAAGAGTTATTAACGATATAGTCGGCCTTGAAGGCATTTACGATATCAAACTTAGCAGCATTACCTGCGTCATCCGAGAGGTTCAATGTCCAGTTTACGCCATCCTCCGATGTTGCAGATGCCTCAGTGAAGGTGGTGTTCACAGTGATAATATCGATAACAGGCATATTGTCAACATCGCCATTGTAGGTCGCTATCAAGTGGCGACCATCCTTAAGCATAAGGTCGATATCGAACGAGTAGGCCTTAGTCTCGTCGTCGATAGAGACAATCACACGACCACTCGAAAGCTGTACACCATTGTCGTAGCCATAGGTCGAGTAGCGATATGAGCTTACACAGCCAGGCTCGGTACTCTCCTTAACCTCATAGGTACCTGCGGGAAGGTAGTCCTTCTCAGGGTCGGCATATATATCAAGCGATAGGGTCTTATCGTTATAGGCGAAGTTATCCTCCTCGTTGGCATCCTCGTAAGAGAACATCATAAAGTAGCTTGAGCCATACTTCGTACCGCGTGCACGTGTATAGTTGTGCTCAACAACCTTCGCAGGATCATCCTTGGTGGTAAACATCTGAGGCTCTGCCATTACAGTCTGACCAGCACCCTCGGCAACGACCAACAACTGATACTCCTTAATGCACTCCAAGCCAGTAACCTCGATAGACTCCTTAGAGCCTACCTCAATCTCCTCGCCATTAAGCAGTACGTATGATGCCTCGGGGGTCTCCTTTGAAGCGTACATCACAAGATAAGCTAGCTTCTCGGCATTAGCCGAGTTAACGCGGAAATTCATTGACTCGTGTGTTACCTGCACGATCTCAACCTCGAGCTGGACCTCTGCCTGTGCTTTAGTGGTCACATAGAGGGTATTAGAGCCAGCAAGCTTCGTGAGGTTCTTAGCTGCTGCCACAACCTTGTAGCTTGTTTCAGCCTCGAGACCCTCGGCAGTAATCGATGCACCGCCCTCAGCATCAAGCTCTACTGCAACACCCTCTGCCATGATTGTCTCAAGCGTAGGTGCCTCATCGGCATCGGCAAGCACCATATATCGAGCCTCGGTAGCATCTGTGGTAGCAAGCGTGAAGCTCACAGCATTTACATCCTCAATACCCTTCTCAAGGGCAATTGTAGGCTGAGCCTCCTGCTTTTCTAAGTCAGGAGTTGATTTCTCGCAACCCACGAAGCCAAGACCTAGGGCTGCCGCGAAAAGTAGAGCAAGTTTTTTCATAGTGGTAATAGTATTTAGTTTGTTAATTATTTGCGTGTAAGAACAATATCACTAACACCGTAGAAGTTTGCCATCCATCCAAAACCCGTAAAGTCATAGGCGAGCGATGGATAGTAGCCAGCCGTTGGCGACTTAATGACAAGCGTATTGCCATCCTCCGAGAGCTCAACATTTAGTGTTGTAGTCACATCGACTGCCATGGTATCGCTGTTAGCACTTACCATAAAGCAGTCGCCATAGAACATCCAGCCAACAACCGAGTGATGCGCACGACCATCTATTGTAATCACATCGCCCTCGGCGATATCAAGCACCCACTTAGGACCGAACTTATCCTCAGGATTCTCTACGCCCTCAGCAATTAAACCCTGAATACCATAGTATTTGATGTTGTTCCAACCATCAACCAACGCCACAAGCTGGTTGTTGTCGCGATAGTCGTAGTCGTAGTCTTCAACACTCTGAGCAATAGTTACCATAAACTCAGAGGCTGTGGGATCGTTATAGCCATCGAATACGGTCTGCACACCAGTCCACTCACCCAGAAGGCTCTCAAAGAGCTCAGACTCCACACGCTCACTCTGCACAACGGCAGGCGTAGTCTGCTTAGCCGATAGCTGTGCGCGGTTGCCGTTCTGGTCAATAAGCATCACGATGGCGGTATACTCGGTCTCAGGTTTTAGACCCTTCTGCTCAACGATCTGAACACCAGAGTACTTAACACCAACATTCATCGCGTGATACGACAAAAAGGCGTTCTCGTCCTCCAACTGCTCAAGCATTGCATCTACCTTGGCGCGCTCTCGGCGAAGTGGTAGTAGTATTCTGCGACACCAGCGCTTGGCTCAAGTTTCACGCTCATAGCGTAGGCATCAACTCCGTCAAACGAGATAGCAACACTCTCCGAAGAGTCTATATGTGCAGGGGTTGTAAACTCCGTAGACGAGAACTCTCCACTCTGATCATCCCAATAGAATGCAAAGATCACAAAGTCTGTTTCACCGCGATAGCCGGCATTGCTTAAGAAGTCAATAGTATCGCCCTTGAACAACATCTGCTCAAGCACCTCCTCGTATGTAGCTCCAGTCATATTGGCAAAGCTGCGCAACGACTCGTCAAACTCAGCTTTAACCTGCTTAAGGTCGACGCTCTGCCAGCGCGCCTTAGACATCACATCACAATAGTAGTAGGCATCTTTGTTATCGGGATAGATGCTATACTCTACCTGATAGGCTGTCAAGCGCTCGTTGTTCACAACAATATTTATAGAGGGAGTCTCTGGCTGAGGAGGATTTGGAGTGTCAACGCCATTATCAACCTTGTTACATGCAACCGAGGCACACATTAAAAGTAAAAGTGAAATAAGACTCTTTCTCATAGTTTTAATTGGTATTATAGTTTTCCCGTATTAATCTTTACACAAAATTAACATGCACCTGAATTATTTCTACAAAAAAATCGATTATTTTAATGTAACAGATTAAAAAAATATTATTACATTTGTATTACAATTTATATTAAGCATCATAAATACAGTTGTTTATGTATTATAACAAATTAAACACCTTGCCCGTAGCAATTATTGCAACATTCACTCTTATATTTTGCATAAATATAGATGCCCATGCTCAACCCATAGCCTCTCGCAGCCTAGAACATAATTTTGACCAGTTTGAATTCTATAGAGATAGTAATACTCAACAAGCCCTACACTATGCCGAACTAATACTCTCTGATCTCGACTCCACAATCGTCAGTAAGCGCGCAGCCGAACTCTACGACTTCATCGCACAATACAACGAGATGACACTACACAAGTATCGTATGGCTCAAAGGTATCTCGAACGCTCGCGCAACATATATACAACACTTGGCGACACCAGAGCAGCGACACGCACAAAAGCAAACCTCGGTCGCCTCTACCTACGCAATGGTGACTACCACAACGCATACAGCCATAGCATTGAAGCACTAAACATCGGTCGTGAACTCGGGGACTCTCTATCGGTACGCGAAGCATATCTGGCTCTCGAGCAGGTTACATACCACTACCATCACGACTACGACATGGCCATGAGATATAACAGATATGTAGCCGACTCACACACTAGTGCCGACGAGGCGCACCAGAGCGCACGAGCACTCAACAACCGCTTCAACTACGAGATAACCACAGAGCAAGTAGCCGAGATCGTTGACCGTTCGGTAGAGATATGCACCAAATATGGGTTCCATGACCAGCTTGTAAACATATATCTCAATCTCGCGATGTATGAACTACAGCACGTGAATCCCGAGATAGCACTCACCCACCTAAACATGGCAAAGTCACTAATAAGCAACTTTAAGGAGGAGGGCTACTACTACTCGGCACTCGGATTTTATCACCTTTACATAGATGACACTACTAGCGCCATCAAAGAGTTAAAGCGCTCTATCGAGCTACTCAATAACGGAGACTTCGACTCAAAGAACGTACACTCCTACTTTCTTCTTCAGGATATCTATCGCAACGAGGGTCGTTATCGCGAGGCATATGATGCTCTTATGGCATTCTCAGAGACCTACACTCGTCAACACAACACCGATAACATCATAGAATTATCACTGCTAATCAACGACATGGAGATGAAGCAGGCCGCAAAAGAGCGTGCTCGTATCGAACAAGAACATCTTAGAAAGCAAAAGCACGCGCAGGGTGTATTTTACTCCTACATACTCACCTTGTTGATCGTCATCAGCATAGGTGCCCTAATATACTCACGCTATCGCCTAGAGCGCAAAAACCGACAGCTACAACGCGAGCAAGCCGAGCAGGACTTACGCTATAAAAACGAGATTATAAAGATACAGAGACTACAACAGTTCCAGGAGCGCAATAATATGGATAAGCTCTCCGAAGAGCTAAATCACACGGTAAACATCGCCGATAACCGCGAGATGCGCGCGGAGCTGCGACGCGTCATACGCCAGCTACAACAGCGAGGCTCGGACAATGACTGGGCAGATGTCGAGCTAACACTAGCCAGCGCCGACGATACTCTCATAGCAAACCTCTTAAAGGACTATCCAAACCTCACAAAAAACGAGCGTAAGCTATGCACGCTAACACACATGAATCTATCAACCAAAGAGATAGCTAATATCACACACCAAAGCACAGGAAGCATCAATGTGGCTCGATCGCGTCTGCGCCAAAAGTTTGGACTAACAGATAGCGGCACATCGCTCATAGCCTTTCTCGACAAGTACAAAGGCTAATAGTGGGCATTTACATATTTATTTATAAATAATGTATTACGCGGAATGCTTTTTTTTTACTACCTTTGCAGCGAAAATAGCGCAAAGCTAGAGTAGTTTAGAACAAAATAATGCTTAAATTTATGAAGCACGCATACGTATTTCCAGGCCAAGGTTCTCAGGCCGTAGGTATGGGCAAGGACATTTATGACAATGTGCCCGAAGCAAAAGAGCTCTTTGAGAAGGCTAATGATATTCTCGGATTTAGAATTACCGATATCATGTTTGCAGGCACACCTGAGGAGCTAAAGCAGACAAAGGTTACACAGCCTGCCGTATTTCTTCACTCTGTAATATTAGCTAAGGCACTAGGCGTTAAACCCGATGCTGTTGCCGGTCACTCACTCGGCGAGTTCTCGGCACTTGTCGTTGCTGGTGCCCTATCGTTTGAAGATGGCTTAAAGCTCGTATCTAAGCGTGCTATGGCAATGCAGAAGTGCTGCGAGCAGCAGCCTGGAGGCATGGCAGCCGTCTTAGGTCTCGACGACAAGACCGTTGAGGACGTATGCGCATCGGTTGAGGGTGTTGTTGAGGGCGCAAACTACAACTGTCCAGGCCAGCTTGTAATCTCGGGTGCTGATGAGGCTGTAGACGAGGCGTGTGTGAAACTCAAGGAGGCTGGTGCACGTCGTGCATTGCGTCTTCCTGTGGGTGGTGCGTTTCATTCTCCACTTATGGAGCCAGCACGCCAGGAGCTTGAGGCAGCTATCGCCGAGGCAAATTTCATGACTCCATCATGCCCCGTATATCAGAATGTTGACGCCAAGCCAAACACCGACGCTGAGGCTATCAAGCGCAACCTTATAGCACAGCTCACCGCTCCAGTACGCTGGACACAGATCGTCGAGAAGATGATCGAGGATGGTGTGAGTGAGTTCACAGAACTTGGTCCAGGCAACGTGCTCCAGGGTCTTGTATCAAAGGTTAGCCGCGAGGTTAGCGCCGAGTCAAAGTCGACACTATAGACTGCAATACCACAACATAAAAGCTATCCCGCTGTAGGTATATTACTTATAGCGGGATAGTTTCTATATGGTCATTTCACCCCTCTATTTAGCCGTTTCACCCGAGAAGGCAAACTGAACATTCTAACACTTACAACCTCATAACACTCTGGTTGGCATGGAGTTTGCTAAGCGATTTGGCAAAAATTATAGATCAAGAGTGGGCAAGATGCCGAGATAACAAATTTTGCAATCTCATATATTATTTATAACTTGCACTCGAAAAACAAGATTATTAACTACAAAAAAAGTATTGCCTATCGAAGAATCTCTGCTCTTGAACTAACTAAAATATTGAGAGTATGAACGCGAATGTGAATGTGTTGAGCGACCGCGCGTTGCTTAATAATTACCTTTCGGGGGATAGGAGTGCTATTTCTGAGCTTATCGAGCGCCATAGTCAGCGCGTACGTAGTTATATCGGCATGATGGTTCGTAACGACGAGGTTGCCGACGATATCTTTCAGGAGACATTTATTAAGGCGGTAAAGGTCATCGACGAGGGACGTTACACCGATACTGGGAAGTTCCTCTCATGGGTGTTGCGCATTGCTCACAACCGCGTACTAGACCACTTCCGCCGCGAGAAGTCGAGCCGACAGATCAACGAGACTGAGGCTGGATACGATATGATCGGCACTCTGCGCATTGCCGAGCCTAATACCGAGGACGAGATGGTGCAAGGCGAGATAGAGCAGACTATACGAAACCTTATCGATTCTCTACCCGAGGAGCAGCAGGAGGTGGTGCGCCTACGTTACTACTCGAAGCTATCATTTCAGGAGATAGCCGACGAAACTGACGTAAGCATAAACACCGCATTGGGTCGCATGCGATACGCCTTAATCAACCTTCGTAAGATGATAAAGGATAAAAATATTGTGCTAAGTTAATATTTCGTACAATAAAGCCCCAAGAAGGCACGTTAGTGATACACAATCAAAACACAACTGCCTATGGGTGATATTGACAATCGTACATTACAACTCTATAGCGAGGAGGATTTACTGCTTAACGATGTCGCACAACATGACCATGAATTGCTATTCTTGGACACCTTTTTAACCGACATATTTAAGTATAAAAATGGGTAAAAATTCGCTAAAAGTGATCTAAGTATCGAGGGCTGCTAACTGTAAAAAGTCGAGTTGGCAGCCCTTACTTGTATAGTAGCACACATCTATTTTTGATCATATAAAATATAATAATGGCGAAATATTTGCTACAAAATCTGAGAGATAACAATGTTGGTAATCGACCAAATGAAGGCGAGAATACCAAATTTTTATTTAAAAAGTTTTGCTGTTTAAAATAAATTTTCTACCTTTGTCAAGAAATAGTACCCATGCACTCGAATCGAATAATTAGAGAAGAGTAATAGTTGGACTATTCGCTAGAGGAGCAGATGTTAGACAACCATCTGAGTGCCAGAATGTAGCGGGGAGGGATGATATTTAAGAAAGTTACGATCAATGTTCGAAAAACGAAACATACAAATAACACTAGCAACACTCATTGCGGCAATCATCTTGCCCACAATCGGCTTAGCTCAGGATATTCGCCTCAGCGAGTCATGGCAGAATGATAACCGACATGGTATCAGTGTCGATTTTCGCGTTAACAGCACGGTTATTGATCCTAACTACCACAACAATGCTGAAGCTCTTGAGCGCATCGACTCACTATACCACAAGCTAGAGCGCGACACTACATACGAGATCGTATCGGTTGGTTTTTACGGAACTGCATCACCCGAGGGTACATCAGAGATCAACTCACGACTCAGTCGTGGACGTATGCTTGCCCTCGAGAAGATGGTGCGAGAGCGCATCGACATCCCCGAAGGTATAATTGTTGAGGATGACCACTACATCGGCTGGGATCACCTTATTGATCTTGTCGAGAACGACGAAGCTATACCGATGCGTGAAGAGGTGTTGGAGATTCTTCGCACCGACTACCCCGAGGCTAAAGATGCTGCGGGTAGAAAGATCGACGGACGTATTCCAGAACTTCGTAAGCTAGATAATGGTCGCGTATGGAAGCTATTGCTCGACAGACACTTTGTCCACATGCGTAATGCATGGGTTATCATCGTGACAGTACGTAAGGTCGAGCCCGAGCCTGAGCCCGAGCCTATCGAGGAGCCCGAGGAAGAGGAGCAGCCAGATGGAGGC
>X129_Alpine_Ibex__coassemble_86_pt1 | contig 12147 bp, 9 predicted proteins | sample X129_Alpine_Ibex__metabat2_low_PE_004 | metagenome-assembled genome bin X129_Alpine_Ibex
AGCTACGGAGATAAAATACTACTCTCATTCTTTACCCCCGAAAAGAGTGTTGTGGAGATTGTCGCCTACTCGTTGATGGGTGTTCGACAACATAGGCTCGAGTGGGAGGGTGCGCCACAGCCACTCGATTTAACAATAAACACCCTCATGTTCCCCCTGTCGACCAGTGAGATAAAGATAAATATCTATAGCGCAAATAAGCTGATTCAGAGGCTTAATTTCAAAGTGACAAAAGATGCGCAGGAGGGTCGAAGATTCTGCTGGAGAAATGCGCTGGGAGGCATAGAGAGCTACCTTTTCCCACATAGCCTGCGCCTTGTTGATGCAGCCAAGATGAGAGAGTTTCAGACATTGGGAGGTGTTGTTGCTCGGCTCGTGCGGGCGGAGAGGCGCTCTAGGGTCAGCTCGTTTTTGGACAGCAGCGAGGAGCTGGAGCGCCTTAAGGGGATAATGCGTGCAGAGCATGTCTACGAGATGGCTAGGACGGCATTATCGCCAATTAGGCTTGAGAATCGTACGATTGAGTATGGCACGCATGGCGAGATTCGACAGATTGTGCTTGAGGTGTGCGAGGAGTGGAAAGGGGGTGAGCTATGATTAGCATAAAGATAGATGGTGTTGAGCTGCCGTTGCGCAGTGAGAGCATAGAGCTTCCCGGCTACAATGCCGATAAACTACACTCGGTGGAGCAGTGGCGACAAGGCTCTGAGGTGTGTGTCGAGGTGGTATCGACACCCGAGAGCGATAGGGTGATGTGCTATGCTTTTGATATCCATGCGGTAGAGAAGTTCAACTCTTCGTTGCATAGAGCTACTATCGTGCTTGATGGGGTGGAGATATTCGAGGGTATGGCAGTGTTACTAGCAACCGAGCTTCGCGATCACATTCGCCACTACAAGCTACGTATTCGCTCTGGTGGTAGCGACTGGGCAGACCAGGTGGCTCATACACAACTTAATGCCACGAAGCTGGGATTTTCGATGAACATGAATCTCAACGATATCGAGCAGACATGGATGGGTGATAAGCCCGTAAGGTTTCTCCCCATAAGGCGCGACAGCTATCCAGAGTCCAACATCTCGGGGTTGTGGAGCGTACAGCGAAAGCTGATGCCCAACGATTACCATCCATTCCTCAGTGTGAGTCATATCATTCGCTCGATAGCCCAGAGGGCGGGATACAAACTACGTAGCAAGTGGCTTGAGAGCCAAAGAGCTCAAAAACTCATGATGAGTGGCGCATATAAGCAGGTGGATCGCTCGTGGGCGGAGCAAAAGATGGGCTTCAAGGCGTATCGCACAAGAAGTACTTCTGCCGTAGCAGACAATGCAGGATTTGTATATGCCTCTGAGCCACAGATGACTTCAAATCTTGGGGCGATTGTAGATAGTACGAGTCAGGATATTACGGATGAGGAGGGTAACAAGCTGGTGGGTGCCTATAACAATGGCGGAGCGTTGCAGTTTGTCTATGGTGTGCCGACATTTACGCCTACACACGAGGTGAGCCTGTCGTTAGAGTATAGAATCCGCTATAACACCGAGTATCGTATTACGTCGAGCCGATATCTCACGGGATTTGATCATATATACCTTGGTAGTGGTTGCGACGTGGAGTTTAAACTTGAGAATCCATATCTCAACGTGGCGTCATCGCTAATGCCAAATATCGCCTATCGGCTCTATATTTTCGATTACGATGATGAGCATGACTATATGCTCTCAGGCATAGGTGCGGTGACACAGCGTATTAGCAACTTTGTCACCACGGAGAATAGCCCCACCTCAGTGCAACTACTCTCTAAGCTCAAGAGTGAATCTAGCTTTACCCCTCATGAGGGCGATTGGGCAGTCTATAACGGCTTTGTCGAGGAGCGTGGTAGCCGCGATGTAGAGCTTATAGTCAACACTCCATTTGTCACCCTCACTGCTGCACCTCATCAGCTACTCAACGCCGTGTCGTTCTATGGTGCTGAGCCAAATCAGCAGATAACTCTACTCGGTGGATGCTGCGTGCGAACGATATTTAGTGGCGCGGTAGGCTTTGGCGATATGCTAAGTTATGCCGATGTGGCAAACCACAATATATCGCAGCAGAGGGTACTCGAGGCGGTAGCTCACATGTTTAATCTATGCATCTACTCGCATGAGCCCTCACGCACGCTCCTCATTGAGCCATACGACGACTTTTATAGTGGCGATGTTGTGGATTGGCGTCACCGTCAGCTGCCTGACCAATGGAGCATTGTGGAGGGTGCCCCCGAGAGTTTCCAGCATGTGAGGTTGCTCTACGCCGGAGGTGATGGTGTGGTGGTGCGCAGCCTTCAACCGTCAGACAAGGAACTAGGCGAATGGACGATATCGTTTCCGGGTTATGGTACTAAACAGGGTGTGGATTCGCGTCGCAATCCGTTATTCTTTCCTACGGTGTCGCTTACAGAGAGTATAGGCTCGGCACCTACGGCGGAGATACTTACGGTGGGGGATCGTGATCTGCCTGAGAGCGATTACATTGAACCTCGCGTAGTGCTATATCATGGTATGAGTGACCTCCCCGAGGGTAGCCTATGGTCTGCCAACTCCTTGCATGAGGGTTATCCCCACGCAGCCTTTCATAGCACAGCAAAGCAAGAGTCGCTATGTTTTGAAGATCGTGACGGATGTCGCGGGCTTAACCAATACTACCAACGAGAACTTAGCGAGTGTGCACTGCGAGGGTCACTACGATGTAAGATTCATATACCTATCGTAGAGTATCTTAGTCTGTTCGATATCAATTTGTCAACGCCAACTATCCGCTCGCGCTTCAGACTTGAAGTCGAGGGGGCATCATCGCTCTATACACTTCGCCAAATCGAGGATTACGACTCAACCTTAGCTGTGGCAACATGTATCTTTCGTCGCGCACTAAGCGATTAAATTTTACTCTAAACAGATCTTAAAATGACCTCTAAAACAATGTGTCGAGAGATTCAAGGTGTATCTCCCGCCCGTCCTTTGCGTCGATATGAACGCCTCATCGGAATACTGACAAAATGTGACCTGATCGATCAGCGAAAGCTACGGGTGCGAGCCATACATCGATATGTTGAGCTTATGCGCGGTCGAGGATTTAGACGGTGCAGTGCCATGGAACAGGTATCCGACATCTTACATTGCTCATACTCAACAGCTCGACAAGCGGTTTACGAGGTGGATAAATTAACGTTAAACCTAAAACAGATGAACCCACAAATCAAAATCAAAAACGAGGTTGATTGCACGATTATCGATATCGAGGGAACTATCGGACTCAGCGAGGAGTGGCAGTTCGAGAACCCCGAACACCGTGTGGCAACATACGAACGATTCAAAGAGTCGGTAGCACACATTGCCGATATCAGCAATAGCCATATCATAGTAAACATCCGCTCGACAGGCGGTGATGTCAACGATGCGCTGCTTATCTATGAGGCGCTGCGTGCTACCGGAGCCCACGTCACCACACGTTGTTACGGCTACACCGCATCGGCAGCAACAATCGTGGCGCAGGCGGCATCGCCAGGGTGTCGCGAGATGGCATCCACATCGCTCTACCTTATACATAAGTCGCTCTGCTCGACCGAGGGAAATGCCGATGAGCTGCAGGCCGAGGTTGAGATGCTACGTCAAACGGATTGCCGCATTGCGGAACTCTATGCCGAACACTCGGGACGCAGCGTAGAGGAGATCCTTGAACTGATGTCGGCTAATGGCGGTCGTGGGCGTTGGCTCTCGGTCGAGGAGGCTATTGCCGAGGGACTTGTTGATCGATTCATAAATGACTCGGAGGCAAAGAAAATGGAGAACCCAACACTTGCTGAGCGAACATTGCAGGGGGTTAGAGCCCTACTTCGCTCGATAGGCATTGATTCAGATGATGAGCATCCTTCGGTGCATGACGATATCAACTACATTCCACGTTCTCATCCACCTGTCGAGGCATCTACCTCTGCTATCTCACTTGACGAGGGACAGAAGGGGGTTAAGCCTACAGAGTTGAAGGCTACGGAGGACCCCTCACTACTAGACCACGTAGTGAACTCTCGTGCACACGCCTATGAACGCGATGCGCAGATTCTCAAAATGAGATAGACACAACCCTAAAACAAAACCTTTATTAACCAACTAAAACATTAACACTATGGGACTTATTGAAAATTCTAAGACCTATACAGGTCGCGACCTTGAGACAATCTTTTTCCGCCCAATGTTCTCGGGCGAGAATGCCGAGCAGCTTGGCATCCGCGTACTCTACAACATGCCTGTGCCCACAACAATTCAGCTTTGGAGACCTGCGCAGAATGTTTTGCAGGAGTACAGCTCTGGCTGGAGTGGTGGCGAGAGTGCTGAGCGTTTTCAGAAAACAATCGAGCTAACCAAGATCAAGGCCGAGGTGGGGTTCTCGGCATCAGACTACTTTAACCAGGTCTACGAACTTATCACTGGTCGTGCCGATGTCAACCTTGATGACCTCACTGGCAGTGAACTCGAGCAGGCAGAGACTGCAATGTTTCGTGCTGCCATTGCCGAAAGCCTACGCGTAACAATGTGGTTGGGTGACACCGGAGCAGATACCTACAATAACTTTGACGGATTTCTTACTAGAATCATTCACGACGAGGATGTTGCAATAACAAACCTCCCAGATGTTGAGATCTCGCCCGAGTATATCCTCACAATCCTAAATCAGGCGTGGCTCAGTGCCTCACCAACGCTAAAGTCTCTGAAGAGCGAGGGTAATCTCGTATACCTTGTAACCTCAGATATCTACGAGGCATATGAGCAGTATCTCGATACGTGTGGTGCGGATGCTGCATACAACGATCTTAGTACAGGTCGTCGTGAGCTCTCGTTCCACGGTATCAAGCTCGTCGACATGGGTATTTCGCATATACTTCCCGACACATCCTTCGACTTCACGCATTGTATCCTTACAGATCGTCGCAACCTTGTGTTGGCAGTGAATACTGCAGACATGCCGGGCTCTGAGGTGCGCATGTGGTACAACCCCGATGAGATGGAGAACCGCCAGAGGGCTACATTCATGGTGGGCTGCGAGATTGTCGATGGTGACCTAGTGTCGCGATTAAAGTTCTAACTATGTCTCTATGTTTAAACCTAAATTTTTGTAGGCTATGTCTTGTGAAAAGAGAGTAACTCGCATTGCCGCTACCCGTAACACCGCCGAGCCTCTATGTGGCTCGGTGGCGGGTGGTAGGCTATCAAACGACAAGGTGTGGCTCTGGGGTGAGGATAATATGTTGCCATATGCACTCTCGCTTATGGCGCGTCGCTCGGTGACACACCGTCGCATCATCAACGACAAGGCGGACTATATTGCAGGCAAGGGACTTACTTATAATGAGGCGATACCAATCCTCGGCGACATCATCTGTCATGCTAACGGCTCGCGCGAGACGCTACGTAGCGTGATAGCGCGATTGGCACTCGATGAGGCGATGTTTGGAAATGCCTTTTTGGAGGTGGTCACAGATGCCTCTCATAGCTTCCTTTCGCTCTATCATGTTGACGCCTCTACATGTCGTCTTGCTCGCGACTCGGAGCATGTTGTCATGCACCACGACTGGAGGCAATATCGTCCGTCGGAGGCTACTACGCTACCTCTATACCCTATGTTTGAGCAGCAGAGCGACGGCACACTGCGCAGTGTGGTGCACTACAAGGATTATGAGCCGATGTTCTCGCACTATGGTGTAGCTCCGTATATTGCAGGTATGGGTGCTGCGGCAATACTCTATAAAACAGATAGGTGGAATATCGCACGCCTCGATAACTCGTTTCAGCTATCGGGTGTGATGATGCTTGATGGGGCTGTCGATAGCGAGGATGAGGCTGATAGATTGGTACGTATGGCAGAGGAGCGTTTTGCGGGAAATCCTGGTCAGGTGCTCTTCGTGTTGCGTGATAATGCAGATGGCGATAACTCACGTTTTATACCTATAGATACCACGTCGGATGGTGACTGGAGGTCTCTTCATGAGCAATCCGAGTCGGACCTTGTTGTCGCACACTCGTGGTTTCGCTCGCTAAGTGGACTAGACTATTCGTCGGGATTCTCGACCGAGCGTATACTCCACGAATATGAGGTGGCACTAAACACCATCATCCTCACCGAGCAGCAGCAGCTCCTTGAGCCGATACGAGAGATTATCAGCCATACATTTGGAGTCGATGCCTCGTCGCTAGAGATCGTAAACCGTCCGCCAACGCGCTCAAAGCCTCTATATATGCGTGTTTGGGAGGCTCGAAAGGCTGATGGCCTCGACTACGATGAGCATGATCCCGAGCAGCAGCTATTCTTGGCACAAATCACTAAGTATAACATTCGTTCAATTGAGTAGACTATGGATATGTTAATAACCCCAGCCGAGGTGGTGGCTATGGCATTTAGTCGCGAGGAGCTTGTGAACAAGGATGTTGTCACCACACTCGACATCCTTGAGGCAGAGGAGTGTCACATTAAACCGATACTTGGCGAAGCGCTCTACGAGGCACTCCTTGCGCATCGATATGCATCACTACTGAACGACTATGTAGTGCCCGCACTTGTGGCATGGTGTCGCTATGTTATTCAGCCTCACATCGCTAGTCGCTGTCATGTGTGCCACGTGTCGCAGAGTCGTACCGCGGCAGAGAATGACCACGATAGAGATATGAGACCTCTTCTGCGTCACAAGGCGTTAATACTCTCACGTCGCCTTAGTAATCATCTCAATGATAATTGCGACGACTACCCCGAATATAATCCGCTTAATAACTCATTAAACCGCTGTTCAATCTATGGTGATATTATCCAAGTACTTTAGTGGCTTCATAACCGCTATTTTAGCGCTTCTATGCCCTATAACCCCACTTATAATCACTGCAACAATATTCATTGCAATCGACTTCTTTACAGGTGTTTATGCCTCGTATGTGGCAGCTCGTGCCGAACGACAACAATGGCGACTAGAGAGTAGAAAGGCGTGGCGCACCGTATTTAAACTAGGCTTCGTGGTTACGGGCATCGTGATGACATGGCTTGTGGATGCACTTGTGCTTAACTTCATGGAGCTACACCTCGCAAACCTCTTTACAGGGTTTGTCTGTGGAGTCGAGCTATGGTCGTTTGTCGAGAATGCCTCGATAATTAGTCGGGCACCAATATTTGAGTGGCTTAGCAGATTGATAAAGTCGAAGATCAGAAAGGAGGTGGGTGATGAGTAGGGGTATAAGAAACTGCAATCCAGGGAATATCCGCCATTCGCGTACCCGATATCTGGGAGAGGTACGTCCCTCGCGTGATCCTGCGTTTAAGCAGTTTGAGACAATGGCGTATGGATATCGTGCTATGTTCATGTTGCTTAATACCTATCGTCGCCGCTATAAATTAGATACTATTCGAGGGATGATTAGTCGTTGGGCTCCTCCCATAGAGAATAATACAGATGCCTACATTCGTCTAGTTGCGGAACGTAGTGGCATAGCGCCCGATGCCAAGATTAATACTGAGTCGGAGCGCGACATGATTCCTGTGGTGGCTGCAATGTCCGAGGTTGAGAATGGTCGTAAGGCGGTGATGAAGGAGGTTGAGGCTGGTTGGCAGCTCTTCTCCGAGAAGCTATAACAATGTTTGATAAGTGGTCGAAAACGAAGATAACATCGTTTTCGACCACTCTTCGTTTTGCCCTTAAACATGTTGTTTTTGAGGGTAAGCATCACCAAATGCTAGCCTGATGATAGCATAAATACAAAAAATAGCCCAGGGGGCATCATAATGATGCTCCTACTACAGGTATCACATTCAACAATTATCACGTAAAGTGGAGTAAAGTTCACGCTTTTTGTTATCTTTTTATTATCTTTGTACGATTATTCGTTAAATGGACAAGTATGAGTAAGAGGGTTTTGGTTACAGGTGGTGCCGGATATATCGGTTCGCATACGACTGTTGAGTTGATCAATAGCGGCTATGATGTTATCATCGTAGATAACCTATCGAACAGCGATCGTGGCTCGCTTGAGGGTATTCGCCAGATTACTGGCATAGAGCCTAAATTCATTGAGGCAGATTGTTGCGATCGTGAGGCGATGCGTCGTGTGTTCGCGGAGAACGAGTTTGACTCGGTAATTCACTTTGCTGCATATAAGGCTGTGGGTGAGTCTGTTGCTGAGCCAGCAAAGTACTATCGTAATAACCTGATGTCGTTTATTACCATTCTTGAGCTTATGCTTGAGTATGGTCGTCACAACGTGCTATTCTCCTCTTCGGCAACGGTCTATGGTGATGCAGACGTATTGCCCGTAACCGAGCTTACGCCACGTAAGCCTGCTACTTCGCCATATGGCAATACCAAGCAGATGGCAGAAGATATTCTCCGTGATATGGTGGCGGCAAATGATTCGCTTCGAGGTATTGCACTACGCTACTTCAACCCTATAGGTGCGCACCCCTCGGCACTTATTGGCGAACTGCCTCGCGGTGTGCCTAACAACCTTGTCCCCTACATTACTCAGACTGCGGCGGGTATCCGTGAGTGTCTAAGCATCTTTGGTGATGACTATGATACGCCCGATGGCTCATGCCTGCGAGATTATATAGATGTTGTTGACCTGGCTCGTGCTCATGTGGTGGCTATTGACCGCCTCGCGAATGGTCGTAGCAATGAGCGTTACGAGGTGTTCAATGTGGGTACAGGTCGTCCAGTGTCAGTATTTGAATTGGTACGTGGCTTCGAGGAGGCTAACTCACTTAAGCTCAACTATCGAGTAGCGCCACGCCGTGCTGGTGACGTAATGGCTGTGTGGGCTGATACAACGCTAGCAAATGAGGAGCTTGGCTGGAGAGCGGAGCGTGAACTCCGTGACACACTGCGTGCAGCATGGGAGTGGGAGAAGCATATAAGAAAATTAATTGAGTAGTATATCGTTATAATTTGAAAATAGAGAGTATGAAGAGGGTAGTATTGTTGCTCCTTGCAGCACTGATGATAGCACCTGCGGCGGAGGCTAAGCGCCGTGAGACACCAGAGGAGATTGAGCGTAAGACGCGCCACTATACTGGTTGGGAGTGGGGTGCTGAGGGGCGTTTCAACCTTATATTTTGCGACACATCCTTTGAAAAGGTGTTAAATGAGCCTCTTGTGAGCTCATATAAGGCTCAGGCTAAGTTTGGTGGTAACATCTTACTTAATGGTGGATACTTCATCAATAATAACTGGAGACTTGGTTTTGAGCTTGGTGCTCAGATTCAGTATAACTATACGGTGGTGCCTATTGCCGTAACGGCACGCTACTTCTATGGTAAGCGAAAGACATCTCTATTTAACTTTGTGAATGCTGGTACCAATGTGCTATTTGACAATGGATTACGTTTTGGCGCATTAGCCGAAGGAGGTGTTGGCATTCGTCTACAGGCGCCCGATAGTAAGTTTAAATATGACATCATGGTTGGTTATCAGGCGTTGATGATCAATCCCCGTTCGCATGGTGGAGATTTTGTTGCCGACAATGTTAACTTCAAGAGGGTGAATCAGTCGGTATATATAGGCTTAGGTGTTAATTTCTAGCGCTACTATAAAAGGAGACCGAGACCAAATAAGGAGCCTATTCTTGTGTTGTGCCCGCCCAAAGAGCTCATTTCCTAAGCGTGAAATCAAACCGCAGACCACCCTTGGGACGGTTTGTAACGACGATAGTGCCGCCGTGGAACTGAACGGCGTGCTTTACGATGGCAAGTCCTAGCCCTGTGCCACCCTTTTGGCGCGAGCGCCCTTTATCCACACGATAGAATCTCTCGAAGAGATGTGGCAGATGCCTTGGCTCTACGCCCTTGCCGTCATCTTCAAAGCGTATGCGACACCCCTTGTCGTCGCTTCACTTTGTTCTTTTACATTCCCAATCTAATCAGGCTGCGGTCATTCTCGCTCTTCTGACCGCCTCGCTGCTTGAAGGAGTTGAAGTTGTACGACACTCCGAGCCACAACATACGGCTCTTATTCTTGCTATTGTTTTTGAGGTCGAAGAGGTTGTTATGCGACCACACCTCCCACTTGGCAGTGTTGAAGACATCGGTCAAGAGTACCGATACGGTCATAGCACCCTTCAAGAGGCGTTGCTTGATGCCTATATTCATCTGGTGCGTGAGCGAGGTTGTCAACTGCGGATAGTATTGCGGTGTTGTCACAAAGTATTGGAGTTGAATATCTCCACCCTTCCAAGGTGCAAAGTCGAGCAAGAGGTTGCTATTGTTTGTCCAGCCACGATTATCGATATGAGCACCCTCGAACACGCCCTCGGTAGTTACATAGTAGGTATTCGCACCCACCGAGAAGTTAAACCACTTCGCTGGTGTTACTTTCAACGCTAGCTCGACTCCCGCCTTGAGCTCATTGTCGGCATTGGCGTAGGTGGTTATCAGTCGCTCGCCATTCATCTTGGTAACTTGCGAGATATAGTCGGTGGTGTAGTTTACATATCCATTCGCAAAGAGATTTACCACCTCGGTACGAAGGTTATAGCTCAAATCCACCTTTGTTGCCTTTTCGGAGTCGAGATGCATATTTCCCTGCTCGTAGGTTGTAGCATCGACCATACTCATATATGGAATGAGCTGCGGATATGTAGGGCGGCCAATGCGACGAGAGAGAGCCAACGACAGATCCTGGTTTTCTGCTATCTTATATGTCGCCGAAAGGCTCGGTGCAACGAAAAAGTCATTCTCACGCTCATTGATTGCCTCGTGCTTGCTATTGAGTGTTACGGTCGAGAACTCACCACGCAAACCCACCTTATAGCTAAATTTCTTGCCGATGCGAGAAGCGAACATTGCGTATGCCGCAGGAGTCAACTCGGTGTGCAGCATATCTTTACTCATCGCTTCAGAATATATCCACTCGCCATCCGCAAATTCATAAAATTCGTGATATACATCGTTCTGACGATAGGTTAACTTTGCTCCCGCCGAGAGTGTGCCAACACCGAATTTATGTTTGTAGTCAGCTTGTAGAGATGGTATGAATGGGCTTCCACCAGATACCGAGCGGTTATTCTCGACACCACCCACAAAGTAGTGAGATGGTCGCTCGCCCCAAATCTTCGACACCGAAGCACGAATCGTTAAGTCCGAAACCTCTGGTTTAATAATATGAGTGTAGGCAACCGAGCCCTCGATGTTCACACGATTCCACGTAACATCGTTATATCGCTCCTCTGAATAATCGACAAAGGTATTATGAAGGTCTTGCTTGATATTTAGGCGAGGGATAATCAGTTTGGCATCTACCGACAAGCGATTGCGAGGGTCGATGCGAAAATCTGCTCCGAGCGAGATATTGTTATTGAAGGTGTAGCGCATGGATTGCATCTGCTGGAACACCTCATACCCTGTGCTATGCACCTTGCGGTTGAGAGTAGAATTTACCACATCGTCCTCATATTTTACATTATAGCTGAATCGCCACGATGTCTTTGGACGATTATACGAGAGGGCGATATTGCCATTTGCGAAGTGGTTGAAACCATAGTTTGCTGCTACCATACTGCTAAATCCCTCGGCACGATTGCGCTTCGAGATGATGTTGATGATGCCACCCGTACCACCTGCATCGTGCGAGGCATCGGGGTTTGTGATAACCTCAATGCTCTGAATATTTGCCGCAGGGATAGTCGAGAGATCGCTGGCGGTGGTAGGCACACCGTCCATCAAGACAAGGATATTCTTGTTACCACGAATGGCTATCTCATCGTTCGAAACGCTCACCGATGATGCCGAGCGCAAGATATCTATTGCCGTACCCTTGCTCGAAGCCATATTTGCCGAAGCGTTGATAGTGGTGTGCTCAACAGTGGACTTCTGCGCCACCTCCTTGCCCGTAACGACAACCTCTGCAACCTCGACAGCTGCCTCCTTTAATAGGATTGTTCCGAGGTCGATATGTGCCTTGTTGGGCACAATAAGCCCCTCATACTTCTCGTAGCCGATAAACTCAACGGCAAGGCGATATTCGGTGGTGGAGTGATTTGTTTTAAGTGTGAACTTACCCTCGCTGTCGGTAACAACTCCCGCAATGGGTGTTTTGTCTTGGTAAATCGCCACCGAAGCGTATGCAACAGGACTATTCTGCTG
>X129_Alpine_Ibex__coassemble_91_pt1 | contig 11832 bp, 8 predicted proteins | sample X129_Alpine_Ibex__metabat2_low_PE_004 | metagenome-assembled genome bin X129_Alpine_Ibex
TTTATATGCTGTCGTGTTACTCCTTGTGGTGGGTGTCACGCGTATGGAACTTGCGGCGCAGAGTATTGTGCGACGCTCTGAGTTTTTGTGTTACGATAAGCGTACGGATGCAGAGGTTGATCACCGAGATGAGATCGAAAAATATATTAAGATAGCGCCTCAAAGGGTTTTTGAAGCCGATGGAAAGGTGCGTGCCGTCTATGAGCAAAAGATTGAGGTTCCCGCATCGTGGAACGACTTTAATGCCTATATGCATATAGAAAATGTCGGTGGCGACTACTCGCTGTTTGTCAATGGAGGACAGATTACCGAGCCTATAGATAGATTTACGCCTACCGATATCTTCCTATCTCCGTATCTCACTCAGGGTGAGAATACTATTGCTATCGTAATGGTTGCCGAACCATATATGGAGTATATCTCTGAGGGGCTAACTTTACCCGAGCGTGCGCAGTTTGAGAATTGTTATATCTTTGCTCAACGACGTGTCGGTGTCTTTGATTACAATGTGCGACTGCTACCCGTTGACGACAAGGATTATGGACGCCTTAAACTAGATATGTTTGTCGAAAACTCCTTTACGACAAATGAGACGCTCGAGCTAGGCTACGATTTCTACGATCCCGATGGTAAGTTGATCGACTATGCCGTTAATCGCTATTTCGTTGAGGCTGAGTCGCGCGATACCATAACACACAACCCATACTCTTATAACTCTAACCACTTCCGCTGGTCGGCGACAAACCCCAAACTCTATAGTGTGATGATATATGTGAAGCGAGGCGCCGTACTGCGTGAGTATATACCATTCAAGGTGGGTTTTGCTAAGTATGGCTATAACGACAAGGGTGAAATATTGCTCTTCGACGAGCCTTTACGCCTAGTTAAACGTCAATATAACTCTGCTGCGACGCAGGCGCAAACAGAATCAGAGATAAATAAGCTTAAGTCGCAGGGTGTCAATTGTCTATGTCCTGACTACCCGCAGCCGACGTGGTTCTATGCGACATGTGATCGTGTGGGAATGTATGTCATTGACTGTGCGGCAATCTCATCGTCTCTAAAGGGTGATGACCGAACTGTTGGTGGTACCCCCTCAAATGATCCGCGCCTTGTGGCAGAGTATCTGCGTCGTGTTGAGACGATGTATAGACGTGCCCAGAACCATGTGTCAATCATCGCCTTCTCGTTAGGTAATGCCTCGTCGGGAAATGGATACAATATGTATAAGGCATACGAACTGCTAAAGTCATACGGCGACTCGCGACCCATAATCTATGGTGGTGCTGCGGGCGAGTGGAACACCGATCTGTAACCATGAATATCGAGCTAGTTGTTGTCGGAAAGACCGACCTTAAGGAGGTTGAGGCGCTTGTTGCGATGTATAGTAAGCGCCTAAACCACTATGTGAAGTTTGCCATCACCATACTCCCTGATGTGCGCAATACGCGCAAGCTTTCGGAGTCGGAACAGAAGCGTCTTGAGGGTGAGGCAATCCTGCACCTTATCGCTGAGTCCGACTATCTTATGCTCCTCGATGAGCACGGTGCTGAGATGCGCTCGATAGAGTTTGCCGAACTGCTGCAGCGTCGTATGTCGTCGGGTGTTAAGCGCCTTGTCTTTGTGATAGGTGGTCCTTATGGCTTCTCAGATAGGGTTTATCAACGCGCCAATGGCAAGCTGTCGCTATCGAAGATGACATTTTCGCACCAGATCGTACGCGCCATCTTCACTGAGCAGCTCTATAGGGCTTTTACTATTCTGAAGAATGAGCCCTACCATCATGAGTAATTTTCGATACCATTAGGGCTGTTTGTTAGGACCATTAGGACCAATAAGACCATTAGGACCAATAAGAAGTCGGGTATCACAGTGTTGTCCGTGATCGTCTTAATTGTCTTAATGGTCTTACTGTCTTATCGTCTAAGCTCTACGATAAAAATGGAACTGCCCCACTTGTGGTGGAGCAGCTCACGGACACAAACAATCTTAACTTTACACTACTAATTTTTTACACCAATTTTTACATCTTTCTTCAGTTCACTTAGATTTAGCTTTATATCTTCTATTTTTAGTTCCTATTTTCTGTTAGGTTTTTAGCCCTTTTCATTTGTTTCTGGTGCAAATATAAAACGAAAAAATCAATGTTGCAAATCAAAAATAGTTATTGCAATATAGGTTTTGCTTATAGTAGGGCTCAAAATCTGCAAAATATTATATATCTATTCTTTTTTTAGATATATCACATGAGCGTAATCTGGTTGATGTTGCTTATCATCTATCGTGTAAGTTCCTGGTTGAAAGTTTTTTAATATTATAGTTTTATCCGAAACAGCAAGAGAATGATTAAAAAGATAATATTTGAGCAAAAAAATGAAAATTTTTATCGCGACCATGGGGCATTCTATGCTTTGCCCCCTCTTTTGTGGCATGACTGGCTGAAACGGGTGCCTGATGGTTGTTGGGGTGTGAGTGGCTAATGGTGAACCTCATTTAAGGCGATATGTCGTTCGCCCAAGACTTAACCTCGAAGCATAAATTTTAGTTCTACTTACTCTCTTCTTACACCTTAATATTACTTTTTGATTTTATTGTTTTGCAATTATTGAAATAATTTGTACTTTTGCATCAATTGGAAAAAAGTGGACTTAAAAATGCCGAAGCTACGAGAACAATACGAGCATTTGCGTAAGCCAGACTGGTTGAAGATCAGCCTGCGAGGTACTGCAGATAGTGCTGAAGTAGAGCAAATCGTTGAGGGGCGCTGTCTGCATACGATATGTAGCAGTGGCATGTGTCCCAATAAGGCGGAGTGTTGGAGTCGTCGCACTGCAACATTTATGATTCTTGGCGATATCTGTACTCGTAATTGTCGCTTCTGCGCCACGACAACTGGTCGTCCGCTGCCTCCCGATGAGGCAGAGCCCGACAAGGTTGCCGAGAGTGTGAAGCTTATGGGACTGAAGCATGTTGTTGTTACATCAGTTACACGTGACGACCTCGAAGATCATGGCGCTGCAATCTGGGCACGCACAGTCGAGGCTATTCGTCGAGATAACCCCGATGCAACTATAGAGCTCCTTATTTCTGATATGGATGCCCGCCCAGAGCTTATCGATGTGGTGTTGGCATCGCGTCCCGACATTGTGGGACACAACATCGAAACCGTCGAGCGACTAACCCCCGAGGTGCGTTCGCGTGCTAAGTATCGCACGTCGCTACGCACATTGAAGCATATTGCCGATAGCGGGGCAGTGGCAAAGAGCGGTCTGATGGTCGGATTGGGCGAGAGTGAGGAGGAGATACTCCAGACGTTGCGCGACCTGCGAGATGCTGGCGTGAGCATTGTCACTCTTGGTCAATATCTTAGACCTACCAAGGAGCACTATCCTGTAAAGGCGTATATCACTCCTGAAAAGTTCGAAGAGTACCGACTCAGAGCTCTTGAGATGGGTTTCAGCTATTGTGCGAGTGCACCACTAGTGCGTTCGTCATATTTGGCAGATGCCGCCCTTGAAGCTGTGAAGAAGGTATGTACGAAGTAGAGATCAGAGATTTACAAACTATGGCATATGGCGAGTGCTGGGATTTGCAGCGTTCGCTGTTCGATGCGTTGTGCCGTAAGAAGCTCGAGAAGAGCTTCGCGGAAGATGAACCGCGTGGCACTATCCTTATAGTCGAACACCCCGCAGTATATACTTTAGGCAAGAGTGGTGACGCTCATAATATGCTCTGCACCGAGGAGTATCTTCGAGGTCTAGGTGCGGAGTTCCACCATATTGACCGTGGTGGCGACATAACGTTCCATGGTCCCGGGCAGCTGGTATGCTACCCAATTGTCGACCTCGACGCAATAGGTCTTGGCGTACGACGTTATATTGATGCCCTTGAGCAGACGATTATCGATCTGGCAGCAGAGTATGGCATCGAGGCGCACCGTTCTGAGGGTGCTTCTGGTGTGTGGATTACCCGCCCAGGCAATCGTCTCGAGAAGCTATGTGCTGTGGGTGTGCGCGTATCACATGGAGTGACGATGCACGGCTTGGCAATGAACGTATGTACAGACCTCAACTGGTTTCACCTTATTAACCCATGTGGCTTCACCGATCGTGGGGTATGCTCGCTTACGACACTCACCCAACGCGAGGTAACTATGGCAGAGGTAAAACCTAAGTTTATACATCACTTAACGAAAAATTTAAATGTTAAATATAAAAAATAAATGTTATGCCCATAGAGAAAAGATGGGTTGTCAAGCCACAGGGCGAGCGCTCTGCGGTCGAAGCATTGGCTTCGCACCTCAGAATGTCGCCAGTCTTGACCAACCTGCTGGTTCAGAGGGGCATAGACACCGTCGAGAAGGCTCAGAAATTCTTCTCACCATCGCTTCGCGACTTGCACGATCCGTTCCTAATGAAGGACATGGAGCGTGCCGTAGAGCGTATCGAGAAGGCTGTGAAAGAGGGCGAAAAGGTAATGATCTATGGCGACTACGATGTCGATGGAACAACTGCCGTAGCCTTGGTTTACAAATTCTTAAGCCAGATCGGACACAAAAATTTGTCGTTCTACATTCCAGATCGATATGTCGATGGTTATGGCATATCAATCCGCAGCATCGACCATGCTGTACGTAAAGGCGTTAAGCTGGTCATAGCTCTGGACTGCGGCATCAAAGCTGTCGAAAAGGTGGCCTATGCCAAAGAGAAGGGCGTAGATTTCATCATCTGCGACCACCATTTGCCCGCTGAGGAGATCCCTCAGGCTGTGGCTGTGTTAGACCCTAAGCGCAACGACTGCAACTATCCATTTGACGAGTTGTCGGGTTGCGGTGTTGGCTTTAAGCTTGTCGAGGCGTATGCACGACGCAACAACATCCCATTCCGTGAGATCGAGCATCTCCTGGATTTGTTGGTTGTGAGCATTGCCTCAGATATTGTGCCTCTTGTGGATGAAAACCGCATTTTGGCATACTATGGACTTCGTAAGCTCAATGCTGAGCCATCGAAGGGATTGCTCTCGATAATCAAGATTTATGGCCTCGAGGGTCATAATATCACTATCGACGACATTGTATTTAAGATTGGTCCTCGTATCAACGCTGCTGGACGTATGCGTATGGATGAGGATGACGAGAACGCTGCACCTTCGGGTGGTCATGCTGCCGTAAGCCTTCTTATCGAGGGTAACGAGCAGGAGGCTGCTAAGTTTGGCGAGGTCATAGACTCCTACAACCAGGATCGTAAGAGCATAGACCGTAATGTCACTCAGGAGGCTCACGACTATGTAGAGTCAAACCCTGAGCTCAAGGCGAAGAAGAGCACTGTGATCTATAACCCTAAGTGGATGAAGGGCATCGTGGGTATCGTTGCCTCGCGCCTTATCGAGACCTACTATCGACCTACGGTGGTGCTTACTAAGTCGAATGGCTTTGTTACAGGCTCAGCGCGTTCGGTTGCTGGTTTCGACCTCTATCAGGCTGTGGAGTCATGCTCCGACCTGCTCGAGAACTTTGGCGGACATATGTATGCCGCAGGACTCACGATGAAGGAGGAGAATGTCGAGGCCTTCACCAAGCGTTTTAACGACTATGTAGAGCAGAATATCGACCCGAGCATCCTTGTGCCTCAGGTAGATATAGATAGTGAGTTGCTTTTCTCGGAGATTACAGATGAGTTCTACCGCCAGCTTAATTCGTTCCAGCCATTTGGTCCTGGAAACACAGCTCCGGTATTTATGACTACGGGTGCTAGTAACCGTGGCGATGCTAAACTTGTCGGCGTGGAGTGCGACCACCTGCGCATGGACCTTATGCAGCGCCAGAAGCCACATACCACCATTCCGGCTATTGCCTTCCAGCAGCCTACACACTACGAGTGGGTGCGTGCAGGTAAGCCTATCTCGGTATGTTACCAGATTGTGGAGAACCACTATCGTGGTACTGTGAGTAAGCAGTTGAGGGTTAAGGATATAAAGCCCGAACGTTAGCATTATAAGCCGCAATCTGCGACCTCTAACAAAAAATGCCACCAATGGGTAGTACTATTACCCATTGGTGGCATTTTTGCCGAGTGTTTTTTAAGGACCATTAAGGACCATTAAGACCATTAGGACCATTAGGAGATCGGGTATCACTGTGTTGTCCGCAACCGTCTTAATTGTCTTACTGTCTCAATTGTCCTACTTGTCTTAGTCTCTTTTTCATTAATCTCCCTGCTCTCCACTTCAGCTACCCCAGAGCTTAGTCACGATAGTTATAGAGCTGGTCGCGGAGGCGGGGAGTGAAGCCGGCACGACGTATGGTTGCCTGCATGGCCTCTCTATCGAAGCGGGTGGTGGCACCTGCCGATGAGACAACATTCTCCTCAATCATAATCGAGCCAAGGTCGTTTGCGCCACTACGTAGCGCAAGCTCGGCGACCTCCTTGCCTACGGTGAGCCAAGAGGCTTGTATGTTGTTGATATTGTGGAGTATGATGCGGCTCATGGCGATGATGCGTAGGTACTCAGTAGCCGAGAAACGTGGCGATACGCCCTCCTGCTCCAGGCGTGTGCCTGTGGGGCAGAACACCCATGGGATAAAGGCGGTAAAGCCTCGTGCCCCCTCAGGCTTAGTTGCCTGCAGGTCACGAATAGTGATAAGATGGTCGATGCGCTGGTGTGGCTGCTCCACATGACCATACATCATTGTCGCCGTGGTGGGGATACCTAATTGGTGTGCCTCATGCATCACACGCACCCACTCGCGTGCCGAGGGCTTTGCTGGCGATATGCGCTTGCGGATATCCTCAGAGAGAATCTCGGCACCTGCACCAGGCAGAGTATCAAGACCTGCTGTATGCAGACGCTTGAGGCATTCAACGGTCGATATATTGCTAATCTTAGCGATATGTGCCACCTCAGGAGCACCAAGGGCATTGAGACGTAGTTTAGGGTACTCCTTCTTAAGTTGTGAGAAGAGTCTCTCGTAGAACTCTATGCCCAGACGTGGGTGCAGACCTCCCTGAAGCAGTAGCTGGTCGGCGCCGAGGCTTAATGCCTCATCTATCTTCTGGCGATACTCTGCGATAGTGTTGATATAAGCCTTATCCTCCTCGTGTGGCTTGCAGTGAAAGTTGCAAAACTTGCACCCCGATTTACAAACGTTTGTGATGTTCACGTTGCGGTCGATTTGCCATGTCACCACTTCGGGATCGTTGACACTTATGCGGCGCAAGGCATCGGCAACGCTACATAGCTCATGGAGCGGAGCATTGTCGTATATATAGTACGCCTCGGTGCGCGTAAGTGGTTCGCGCAATAGCGCCTTTTCGAGTATATCGCTGAGTTGCATATTGCTGGTATAACTCTTTGTTACAATATAAGTTTAAAGTCGAGGGTGCGACGGTTGAGATCGACATTCTTAACCCTCACACGCACTCTAGAGCCTAGTGTTAGACGTATTCCCGACGAGCGTCCCACAACCTCGTAGCGTGCCTCGTCGAAGCGGTAGTAGTCATCATCGTCGATGTCGCGTAGGAATGCCATGCCCTCGACATGTGTCTGGTCGAGTTCAACATATACACCCCATTCGGTAAGTCCTGATACAACGCCTTCGAACTCCTCGCCGATGCGATCCTTCATAAACTCCGCCATCTTATACTTTATGCTTGCACGCTCGGCATCCGAGGCGATGATCTCGCGCTCGGTGGAGTGCACGCAAAGTTGCTCTAAGTGTTTCTTGTCTACGCTCTTAGCTCCAGCAAGATAGGATGCTAGGAGTCGATGTGCAAGCATGTCGGGGTAGCGGCGTATAGGCGAGGTGAAGTGTGTGTAGTAGGGGAATGCCAAGCCGTAGTGACCGATATTATCGGTAGTATACACCGCCTTTGCCATGCTACGCACGGCAAGCGTGGTGATGGCATTTGCCTCAGCACGTCCTGCAATGCCTCCGAGCAGCTTGTTCATCTCCTTGGCTATGGCGCGACCCTTCGTTGCCTTGAAGTAGTGACCAAAACGTAGGGCAAACTCCCTGAAGCGTTCGAGCTTATCTTCCGAAGGTTCGTCGTGCACGCGGAAGACCATGGGGCGAGGCACCTTTCTACCATTCGATAAGCGGTGTGCGCAGAACTCTGCCACGCGGCGATTGGCAAGGAGCATAAACTCCTCGATAAGTTGGTTAGCCTCCTTCTGCACCTTCACGTATACGCCTATAGGCGCGCCTTTATCATCGAGCTTGAAGCGTATCTCGTCACGCTCAAAGGCTATGGCACCATGCTTAAAGCGATCTTTGCGAAGTGTTTGCGCCAGGCGGTTGAGTGTCGTTATCTCCTCCGCGAGGTCACCCTTGCCTGTCTCGATTATCTCTTGTGCCTCCTCGTAGGTAAAGCGGCGGTCAGAGTGTATCACTGTGCGTCCAAACCACTCCTCCTGGATCTCTGAGTTCTCGTTGAGCGTGAATACTGCCGAGAAACATAGTTTATCTTCGTGGGGACGTAGCGAGCATAGCTCGTTAGAGAGTCGCTCGGGAAGCATAGGTATCGTGCGGTCGACAAGATATACTGATGTAGCACGCTCCTGAGCCTCAGTGTCGACCACCGATCCAGGTGTCACGTAGTGGGTAACATCGGCGATATGTACGCCTATCTCCCATATACCCTCGCTGAGCTTGGTAATAGATAGCGCATCGTCGAAGTCTTTGGCATCGGCAGGGTCGATGGTGATGGTTACGCGGTCGCGCATATCACGACGGCGTGCTATCTCGTCGGGCGTTATGCCCTCGTCAATATGTTTTGCAGCCTGAATCACCTCACGCTCAAAGCGATATGGAAGGTCAAACTCGGCGAGTATGGCGTGCATCTCTGTATCGTTGTCGCCCGCCTTGCCGAGAATATCTACAAGCTCGCCATGAGGTAGTCGCTCGCCCTCGGGCCAGTCAACAACGCGTACGAGTACTTTATCACCATCCTCGACTTTGGAGTTGCCCTTGCGTGGTAGGTAGATGTCGCTTGGGAGGCGGCGTGTGTCGGGGGTTACGAAGATAGAATTTGTTGTGAGCTGTGCTGTGCCGACATAGGGGCGCATAGAGCGTTCCGTGACCTTTGTGATTGTCCCCTCAAGCTCTCCATCGCGCGAGCGGCGTGCCACGACGAGTTCTACTCTATCGCCATCGAGTGCACCTCCACCATTGCGGCGTGCCACGTAGACATCGCTCTCAAGCTCCTCGACCTCGACATATAGTGCTCCAGGCGTTGCACTGCTCACCACACCCTGATATCGGGGCATTGCCGAGCGCGATAAGCGAAACTTACTACGCGATACCTCCTCGACGAAGCCATCCTCAATGAGCTGGCGGACAATGGCGAAGGTCATGGTGCGACCATCCCTGTCGGCACCTCCCGAGGCTGCGGCTAGGTGTTTGAGTGAAAACTTATTATCTGGAAACTCGCGAAACATATCTACGATAAACGAGGCGCGCTCATCGCGATTATTTCCGCGCTTATTTTTTCTTTTTGCCATTAGCGTCTATTTGTTTAAAATGTGTAGGGCGAAGCGTCGCATCATGCGCTCGCCAACCTCAATAGCCCTCTCATCGGGTAGGAAGGTGGCGGTGTGCGAGATGCCCGCCTTGCTGCCTACGCCTAAGCGGTAGAATAGTGAGGGGTAGCGCTCGGTATAGTGACCGAAGTCCTCTGCCGTGGTCATGGGCTTCAGCTCGCGCACGGTGATGCCCTCGTCTGTTGCCACAATCATTGCCTCGTACGAGAGCATCACGTCATTCTTTACGCTTGGGTATCCGTAGCTGATATCTACTTCAGCCTTAACGTTATATTGCTCCGAGATGGTACGTGCGTTGTTGTGCAGGTAGCTGTGTATGCGCTCGCGAAGCTCTCTGTCGAAGGTGCGCATAGTACCCTCGGCACTCACCTTATCGGGTATCACGTTGGTTGCTCCATCTGCGATAACGCGACCAATAGATACCACACATTCAGGCGTGTTGAGCGATGTGCAGCGCATGATCATATCGGCCATTGCCGTAACGCTGTCGTCGATTGTTGAGCGGCGTGCGGCATGACCTCCGCGCCCAGAGATATAGATGCGCAGCTCGTCGTTCGATGCCATAAACTCCCCTGGACATATGCCTATCTCGCCAACCTCAAGTGTGGCGTCGACATGCTCGCCGATGATGGCTGCAACGTCGTAGCCCTCAAAAGGCTTCTCCTCGAGTATCTTGACAGCACCTCCAGGGTTAAGCTCCTCGCCAGGCTGAAACACTCCGAAGAGTGTGCCCTCAAAGTCACGATCGCGGTTTAGCTGCTGCAATACGCCAAAGAGTATTGCGGTGTGCATGTCGTGTCCACAGGCATGCATAACACCCTGTCGCTCAGAGCGAAAGTCTATGTCGTTAAGCTCCTCGATAGGCAGCGCGTCGATGTCGGCACGCAGCACCACGGCACGACTGAGGTTACCACGCCTGCCCTCAATCTTTGCAAGTACGCCAGTGTTGGCAATCTTACGATATTCGATGCCCTCGGCCTCCAGCGAGTCGATTATAAGTTGCTGTGTGGCATACTCCTCGAAGGATAGCTCGGGGTTGCGGTGTATTGCTTGTCGTAGTTCTTGGCTTGTCATAGTTGATGCTATTTACGTGGTTTATAGTGGCGTGCCATCTGAGCGATGCTGCGTGTATACTCTACCGTTGTGCCGCAGCATGTGCCCACGATGCTGAGCAATCCATGCTCTGCCGCCGTGCGCAGTGTTTCGGTATGTTTCTTCACGCTCTCGGGGTAGCGTCCCTTGGTATCGGGGATGCCTGCCGAGGGTGAGGCGTAGGTGGGGAGAGAGGTGTAGCGCGTTAGCAGCTCAAGGTTATCCACTATGTTCTTCACGCCATGCGAGCAGTTGAAGCCGATGGCAAGGGGCTCAAACTTTGTGACATCCTCTACGTACTTCTCTATCGAGCGTCCCGAGGCGAGCAGACCGCCAATCTTTGAGAGCGTTGCCGAGAAGATTATCGGGCAGTCGGGAGCAATCTCGCGACATAGCTCAGCAGCAATCTCGGCATTGCGAGTATCTGTAATGCTCTCGATAAGGAATAGGTCGGCTCCATACTTTGCAAGTGCCTCGATGAGCGTGCTATACGATGCTCGCAGTTCATCTTCGGTAAGGTCTATGGCAAGCGATATGTTGCGTGTCGATGGTCCTATCGAACCAGCGATGAATGCCTCCTTCTCGCTGCGCTCTATCGCCTCACGCGCTATGTGTAGCGAGGCCTTGACAAGCTCTTCAGATGACTCCTTAACGCCGCATGATGCGAGCATCAGTGGGTCGCTAAGAAAGGTGTTCGATGTGATGATCTTTGCCCCAGCCTTGAGTGCTGCGTCGTACATCGCCGCGACCTTCTCTGGCTCGCTCAGCGATAGGGTGTCGGGGGCGATATCGCGACGTGTACCCACAAGGGTTGTGCCTATGGCTGCGTCTGCGATAATTATGTGGCGCTCGAGAAGTTCGAGTATTCGTTGCTTTATATTGCTCATAACTAATCAATTAGTTCGATTTCAAATAATTTGTTCCAATCTTTGCCCGTAACATATAGGTGACCATTTGTCGGGTTATATGCTATGCCGTTAAGTGCCTCAGCTTCGGGGTTTTTATCAAGGCGTAAACGTAGTGCGGGTAGGTCGACATTTGCTTCGACAATACCTGTCTTAGGGTTAATCTTAACGATAGCATCTGTGAGGTAGATGTTAGCCCATATGTAACCCTCGATCCACTCTAACTCGTTGATATGCTGGAGTGGTGAGCCATTTGACATAACACATAGTGAACCCTCTGTCTTTAGCTTTTCTGGTT
>X129_Alpine_Ibex__coassemble_93_pt1 | contig 11796 bp, 11 predicted proteins | sample X129_Alpine_Ibex__metabat2_low_PE_004 | metagenome-assembled genome bin X129_Alpine_Ibex
GCTATGCTCAGCCAACTGCCGCCAAGGAACTTGAGGCATTGTCGTACGTAGATCTACGTCACAAGGCGGTAGTCTCGGAGAGTGTCGAAGGCATCAACTCTTCGTACGATGCATCGGGTGTAATCGAACTAACGGAGTATGCACCCAACTACCTCAAATATGAGTATGACGCTCCCGCTGAGGCACTATGCGTCTTCTCCGAGATATACTTCCCTGACGGCTGGAGCGTATATGTAGATGGCGTTGAGGCAGAGTATTTTGCTGCCGACTATACGCTACGAGCCATGGAGCTTCCCGCAGGTAAGCATGTTGTGGAGTGGAGGTTCCGAGCTCCAAAGTGGGGTATGGCAACGGCGATTACAGGTGTCTCGTCATGGTTGATTCTTCTAACTCTTGTCGCTGTTGTAGTGGTGTTGTTACGCAGTAGATGTAAGTGTGCAAACAAAAGATAAGTATGGGACGTAATAGTGATAAAAGGATTCGAGGCAAGGTGCGTCGTTCGTACCTGATAGCGACGATTAGTATCTCGCTTGTACTCTTTATTTTGGGAGCTGTGAGTTATATGGTGCTGTCGGCTGTAAATGCTGCCGAACGACTACGCGAGCAGGTGGTGCTCTCGGTAGAGATTGCCGATGAACTATCGAACGACGAGAAGCGCGTGATACTTTCGCAGTTGCGATCGCTTGACGAGGTGGCGGCGATAGACTATACTAGCAAGGAGGATAAACTCTCTGATGATGAGTTCTTGCGCTACTTCGAGCTCGACATAACGGAGATCCTTGATGAGAATCCGCTCAACGATAGCTTTGAGCTGACGTTGACACGCGAGAGTGTCGATGTGGAGATAATCGACGACCTTGTATCTGAGCTTGAGACGATTGCTGGTGTCGAGTATATCTCGGTGCCCCCAGTCGAGATTATCGACAATATGCACACCACGCTTACCACTGTAATCATCGCTCTTGTAGTCTTCCTCGTTGTGTTGCTCGTAATTACGCTATTGCTGCTAAACAATACAATCCGCCTTGCGATCTACTCGAAGCGATATTTGATAAATACCATGAAACTCGTTGGTGCAACAAAATGGTATATCATGCGCCCGTTCCTGCGCAGTGCGCTGTGGCAGGGTCTATCGGCGGGTGTGGTCGCTGCACTCCTACTTGTGGGCATGATCTATGGCGCAGGGTGCTTTATGCCTACCACTATCGAGATATTAGGCTTGGTTGAGACCCTGGTAATTATCGCCATTATGGTGCTCATTGGCATTGTTATCACGCTGATATTCAGTGCTACGGCCGTGGGTAAATATGTAAATATGAAGACTAATAAAATACATCTATATTAGGTATGAGTAACATTGAGAAAAATAGTCCAGAGCAGCCTAAGGGGCGTATGCCTCTTGCGCGCAAGAACTACATTATGATGCTTGTCGGAGTTGTTATTATTGTCATTGGCTTTCTGTTGATGTCGGGAGGTGGAGAGCATACGGCAACCGAATTTGACGAGTCGATATTCTCGTTCCGTCGCATCACGCTTGCGCCGATAGTGGTTATTGCAGGCTTTGTTTTTGAGATTTTTGCGATTATGAAACGATTCCCTGAGGAGTCAGAAAAGTAGTTGAAGCATGGAGATTTTAGAGTCGATAATATTGGGTGCTGTGCAGGGTCTTACCGAGTTTCTACCCGTCTCGAGTAGTGGTCACCTACAGATAGCCAAGGAGTTGCTTGGCGTAGAACTTGAAGACAACCTCGCATTTGATATCACGCTGCATGCTGCAACGGTGTTAAGTACGTTTGTAGTCTTGTGGTCTGAGATTTGGGTGATATTGAAGGGTCTGTTCACGTCGCACATGAACGACGAGAAGCGTTATATTCTTAAGCTCATCATCTCGATGATACCTATTGGCATAGTGGGTTTTACGATAAAAGATCATATCGACGCAATGCTTGGTTCGAGCTATATAATGCTCATAGTCGGCGGCATGCTCATATGCACAGCGCTGCTGCTTAGCTTTGCCTACTATGCTCGTCCTCGTCAGAAGACCTCCATATCGTATCGCGATGCCTTTATCATCGGACTATCGCAGAGTGTTGCTGCTATGCCAGGTCTTTCGCGCTCGGGTACCACCATTGCTACGGGTCTTCTTCTCGGCAATGAGAAGGGGGCTGTTGCCACATTCTCATTCCTTATGGTGTTGGCACCTATCCTTGGCGAGACTCTTCTCTCGGTAGTGAAAGATGGTTTTACGCTCGAAGGTGTTTCGAGTGGGGCACTTGCTGCGGGATTTATCACATCGTTTGTGGTGGGATGCCTTGCATGCCGATATATGATTAATATAGTTAAGCGCGGTAAGCTCATTTGGTTTGCCCTCTACTGTGCTGTTGTCGGAGTGGTGGCGGTGGCATCATACTTTATATAATAATATATGGAGGATTTTACATTAAAAGGTGTCGACTTCCCTGAAGGGTATGTCGCTGTTATCGATAAACCCTACGAGTGGACCTCGGCAGATGTTGTGCGTAAGATTAAGTTCCAGCTGCGCAAGTGTGGTCATCCCAAAATCAAGATTGGTCATGCCGGCACGCTTGACCCCCTAGCTACGGGTATCCTACTTGTCTGCATAGGTCGCGCCACAAAGCAGGTCGAGAAGTTGCAGGCAGAGGAGAAGGAGTACGTAGCCGAATTGGAGCTGGGTGCCACGACGCCAAGTGGAGATATGGAGCACGACATCGACTTTAGATTTCCCTATGAGCATATTACGCGCGAGATGGTCGAGGAGGCTCTTCGTTCGCTCACAGGTGAGCGTGAGCAGCTTCCGCCACTCTACTCGGCAAAGAAGGTTCAGGGCGTACGCGCCTATGAGTTTGCACGTGCTGGCGAGGAGGTTGAACTTAAGAAGGCACTTATAAATATCTACTCGCTGGAGCTCCTTGAGTTCGATTTGCCATATATTAAGATCGCTGTTCGCTGTAGTAAGGGTACATATATTCGATCATTGGCGTTCGAGATTGGAGAGGCACTCAAGAGTGGCGCTTACCTAAGGTCGTTACGTCGCACACGTAGTGGTGGGTTTGTTGTTGAGCATGCCCATACGCTCGACGAATTTATGGAAAAGTTGCGTGAGTGCGAAACAAAATAGCGATTTTTGCGTATAGTATTTGATTGTTACACGCTTTTTTAGGAAAAATAATGAAGTTATCACAGTATGGCTATGAGTTTTCGCAGGATATGATAGCAAAGTATCCTACGGTAAACCGTGATGATGCCCGTCTTATGGTGTTGCACCGTTCTACGGGCGAGATCGAGCACCGCACGTTTAAGGATATTATCGAGTATTTCGATGAGAAGGACATGTTCGTATTCAACGACACGAAGGTGTTCCCCGCGCGCCTACAAGGTTGTAAGGAGAAGACTGGTGCCGACATCGAGATATTTCTACTCCGTGAGCTAAATCGTGAACTACGCTTGTGGGATGTGTTGGTCGACCCTGCGCGAAAGATTCGTATTGGCAATAAACTATTTTTCGGAAACGATGACCTGATGGGTGCTGAGGTTATCGATAATACCACGTCACGTGGTCGTACTCTTCGCTTCTTGTTCGATGGTTCGTACGAGGAGTTTAAGGAGGCGTTGTATGCTATGGGCGAGACACCTCTACCACGTTGGGTGCGCGAGAAGGTTGAGCCCGAGGATGAGGAGTGGTATCAGACTATATATGCTAAGCATGAGGGTGCTGTGGCGGCACCTACGGCAGGTCTACACTTCTCGAAACATCTGCTCAAGCGCATGGAGATCAAGGGTATAGAGAGTGCCTTCCTCACGCTTCATGTAGGCTTGGGAAATTTCCGCACTGTAGATGTTGAGGATCTGTCTAAGCATAAGATGGACTCTGAGCAGTTCTTTGTTACACCAGAAACTGCCGAGCAGATCAACACTGCTAAGCGTGACGGTCGCAAGGTTGTTGCCATCGGTACCACAGTGATGCGTGCTATGGAGACAGCCGTATCGGTTGGAGGCATGCTTAAGCCTATGGAGGGCTGGACCAACAAGTTTATCTTCCACCCCTACCAGTTTACGGCAGCCGATGCCTTCGTGTCGAACTTCCACTTGCCTTACTCCACACAGCTGATGATGGTTGCGGCATTTGGTGGCTATAACATGGTTATGGATGCCTATAAGATTGCTCGCGAGGAGGGTTATCGCTTTGGTACCTATGGCGACGCAATGTTGATTTTGTAGAAAAAAATTCGTATATTTGCCTACTTAAAGTGAGTGTTATGGCAACAAATAAAATTCTGTACGTTTGTCAGGAGATCTCTCCATATCTCCCCGAAAACGAATTATCGAAGCTAAGTATCGAGATGGCTCGTCAGATGCAGGAGCGTGGCTCTGAGGTGCGCACCTTTATGCCTCGTTATGGCTGTATCAACGAGCGTCGCAATCAGCTTCACGAGGTTATTCGCCTCTCGGGCATGAATCTCATTATCAACGATAACGACCACCAACTTATAATCAAGGTGGCATCAATTCCTTCGGCGCGTATTCAGATCTATTTTATCGACAACGATGATTACTTCTCACGCCGAGCAGTGCTTAGCGATGCCGATGGCAAGTCATTTGATGATAACGACGATCGTGCAATCTTCTTTGCTCGAGGAATGCTCGAGACTGTGAAGAAGCTTCGTTGGACCCCTACTATCGTACATTGCCATGGCTGGTTCTCGGCAATAGCGCCAATGTATCTTAAGAAGGTCTTCTTCGACGATCCACTGTTCCGCGATGTGAAGATTGTCCTCTCGCTCACCGGTGATAAGTTCGAGGGTGAGCTAGCAAGCGACTTCAAGCAAAAACTCGAGAGTGAGGGTATCATGGATAGTGCGATGAAGATTCTTGAGCAACCAACGTACGAAAATCTCTATCGCTTCGTTATTGAGTATGCAGATGGTGTGATTGTTACCTCGCCAGATGCCGATAAGGAGCTTGTTGAGTATGCTCGTCAGGCAGGTAAGAAGGTTCTCGACTATATGGAGGGCGACCAGAAGGATATCTTCGATAATTACAAGAGATTCTATGATGAATTGTAGAGAGTTTGGGTCATACATATCTAGCAAAGTTGTGCGCCTTGTGGCGTTACTTGTTGCTGTACATCTCTTTGTGGGTTGTACAACTGAGGTCGATTACACGCTAGGTACAGAGTATGTGCCCACGAATCAAAATATGGAGCTTAAGCGTAGAGTCTATCGTGCTGGCAAGATGATAGAGTCGGGTGTTACAACTGATATTCCAATGGCATGCACATATCTCTACCAGACAGACTCAATTAAGAGTTCTAACCTCGGCAGTGTATACTTCGGCGCAGAGAAGAGCTCTGAGTATGGTGAGCGTCGTGCCGGCTTTATGTCACAAGTGCTCTTTGGTTCTAAGCTCGATGAAGAGTATGGATGGGGCTATCGTCCAATCTTCGATTCGATGGCTATTGCCCTGTATGTAACTGATTATCATGGTGATACCACCAAGAGTCGCAAGTTTGAAATCTACGAGATCATCTCTAACGATTATTTCAGTCTATCTAAGGATACAACCTTCTATACAAACTTCAACCCTTCGGAGTATATCTCGCGTGAGCCTATCTTCACGTTCAACTATCCCGATAAGGATAATGGCGTATATGTGGGTAATATTGAGAAACCTAGAAGCTGCTACGTGACGTTGCAAAATACGCCCACGACGATGGAGTATATTCGCCGTTTGATGTTTACCACAGACCTTGCTTCGACCGATGGCTATGGCTTGGACAAGGATAAAATATATGAGCAGGGCAACGAAGAGGAGTTTGTAAAGCAGATTCGTGGCGTCTATATCACACCAGCCGAGGGTGAGATAGAGGGTGAGGGAGCCATGTTTGCTACCGACATTGAGAATAGTGCGCTGGTGCTCTATGCCCGTAGTCGCTATAAGGAGGATCCAACAATCATCAAGGATACCGTCATCATGTCGTACAACTTCTATATCAGCCCTGTGTCGTACGATGTAAAGGCGGGAAATGTCTCAATCTCGTGTGTCGAGCATGAGCTACCCCATGATGATAAGCAACTTATCGAGGAGCATAGTGAGGTGCTTGTTGGTAAGGTCGATGGCATGGCAGGTATTGTTACCGAGCTTAAGTTTACCGATGAGTTTATCCAGTCGCTTGCAGACATGGCGCTTAAGCATAAAGATGCTGTAGTATCTGTTAATCAGGCGCATCTAACCATCTATCTTGAGGGCTCGGAGTATGACTACGAGAAGCTAAATCCTGATCTTATCACTCCGATTATGGATGATGCTATGTCGCGTCTGGGACTCTATGCTCGCTATGGAGGTTGGGAGACCGACTATGCTAGTGATATCGTCACCATTGCCGACTACCTATATTCTTCGGAGTCGTCGAGTGTTGTGATCTCATACGATGGCTACCTCAACCGCTCGTTGGGTTGCTACAAGATGAATGTCTCGAACTTTATTCAGTCGTTGATCATGGCTGCGTCATCGAATGTTGACGAAAATGGTAAGGTCGACTATGCAAAGTTTGAGAGTGATAGTGACTTAGCTCGTTACAGAAGTATATACGTAGGTCCAGCTGCAGATGCCCTCTATGGGTTTAATCATCAGCGTATAATTGGTGGTGATGTAGAGGTTGATGGGGTGAGAAACTCTTCGCCAATAACACTGGATATTACATATACTGTTGTATACTAGTAAGATACGGTAAAAGTAAAGTTCTGCAAACCTAAGTCCTTAGCTACTTAGGTTTTGCTACGTAAAAGAGATATTTTTTGAGATGCAAGAGAATTTAGTTATTGTTGAGTCTCCAGCTAAGGCAAAGACTATCGAGAAGTTTCTCGGCAAGAGCTATATGGTGAAGTCGAGTTTCGGACATATCCGCGACTTGGCAAAAAAGGGACTCGGTATCGAGGTAGATAAGAATTTCGAGCCTATCTATGAGATTCCCGAAGATAAGCGCAAGGTAGTAGACGAGCTCTCTCGTCTTGCACGCCAGGCAAAGACCGTGTGGCTGGCATCCGATGAGGACCGCGAGGGAGAGGCTATTGCATGGCACCTTGCGAAGGTCCTGGACCTACCTATAGACAATACACGACGCATTGTCTTTCATGAGATCACCCAGCGTGCTATCCTCGATGCTATTGAGAATCCACGTACCATCAATATGAACCTTGTCAATGCCCAGCAGGCGCGCCGTGTGCTAGATCGTCTAGTGGGTTTCGAGCTCTCACCCGTACTATGGAAGAAGGTGCGTCCAGCGCTCTCGGCAGGTCGTGTGCAGAGCGTTGCTGTACGTCTCATCGTTGAGCGCGAACGCGAGATCATCGCCTTTCGTTCTGTGGCTAGCTATCGTGTTGTTGCCCAGTTCTATGCTGAAAACGATCCTCAGAAGACGTTGTTCAAGGCAACTCTGTCGCGCGGGTTTGAACGACGCGAAGATGCAGTATCGTTTCTCGAAGGGTGTATCGATGAGAGGTTTACTGTGGCGAAGTGCGAGGAGAAACCCGTACAGCGCTATGCAGCACCCCCATTTACCACCTCGACGCTTCAGCAGGAGGCGGGACGCAAGCTTGGTATGTCGGTGGCACAGACAATGTCGGTAGCACAGCGCCTCTATGAGCAGGGTCTTATTACTTATATGCGTACAGACTCGGTTAATCTCTCGCAGATGGCTATAAACCAGTGCAAAAATGAGATCACACGTCTCTTTGGTGGCAAGTACTCGTATCCACATAACTTCAAGACTAAGTCGAAGGGCGCTCAAGAGGCTCATGAGGCTATTCGTCCTTCGTATATCGAGCGTCACGAGATTGAGGGTACGGCCCCTGAAAAACGCCTCTACGAGTTGATACGGAAGCGTACTGTAGCCTCGCAGATGGTTCCTGCGGAGCTCGACCGCACACAGATAGAGATCAGTCTCAGTCGCCGCGAAGAGCAGTTTGTAGCTGTGGGTGAGGTTGTTCGCTTTGATGGCTTTATGCGCCTCTACTCGGAGTCTGCTGATGAGGATACCCAGCAGGAGGGCGAGGGTGGCATCTTGCCAAAGATGGAGGTTGGAACTGCTGTGATCGCCACAACGATAACCGCCTCAGAGCGCTATACACAGGCTCCTTCACGCTATAATGAGGCTGCTCTGGTAAAGCGTCTCGAGGAGCTTGGCATCGGTCGACCTTCGACATATGCTCCAACCATCACTACGATTATCAACCGCGGATATGTTGAGAAGCAGAATCGCGATGGTCAGAAGCGCCAGGTTGAGCACCTCACGCTCTCAGGAGGTAGGATTTCGCAGAAGATAGCCACCGAGAGCTATGGCAAGGAGAAGAGTCGTCTAGCGCCTACTGATATCGGTATGGTTGTTAATGACTATCTAGAGTCGCAGTTTGCCTCGATTATAGACTACCACTTTACGGCAAACGTAGAGAAGGAGTTTGACCGCGTTGCCGATGGAGAGATAACATGGCACACTATGATCAGCGACTTCTACGATCCGTTCCATAAGCTTGTTGACTTGGCGATAGGCACGCAGAGTGACCGCACGCAGCAGGTGCGTGTACTCGGCGTTGATCCCAAGACAGGACTTACTGTCAAGGCACGTATTGGTCGCTATGGACCTATGGTGGAGCTCGAAGGTAGGGATGGCGCTAAGGGGCAGTTTGCATCGCTAAAGAAGGGACAGCTCATCGAGTCGATAACGCTTGACGAGGCTCTTGAGTTGTTTGCTCTGCCACGTAATCTTGGTGAGTTAGATGGTGAGTCACTGATGGTGGGTGTTGGTAAGTTCGGTCCATATTTGCGCCATGGTAAGAGCTTCACGTCGCTTGGTAAGGGAGATGATCCATATACCATTACGCGTGAGCGTGCCGAGGAGTTGCTCAGGGAGAACAGCGAAAAGCAGCGCGCCCAGGCAGAGCCTTTGCGTACGTTTGCTGAGGATCAGAACATGCTCATCAAGAGTGGTATATATGGTCCGTATATCTCGTATAACGGCAAAAACTATCGTCTGCCCCGTGGCTCTAAGCCCGAGACATTGACATATGTTGATTGTCAGCGCATCGTGGCTAAGGCACAAAAGAAATAGAACTAAACGATTATATTTACCTTAAAACTTTATTATCATGAAGAAAATTCTTTTATTGGCAGCACTTCTCTCTGTAGGCTTTAGCGCAATGGCACAGGAGGAGTCAGCTCTCGAGTTTACTGTTGTGAAGGAGAACCCTATCACAAGCATTAAGAACCAGAACCAGGCTGGTACATGCTGGTGCTACTCATCACTTGCATTCATCGAGTCAGAGCTTTTGCGTATGGGCAAGGGCGAGTATGATTTCTCAGAGATGTTCCTCGTTCATAACACCTACCTTGACCGCGCAGACAAGGCTGTTCGTACCCACGGTGATGTGTCATTCTCTCAGGGTGGCTCATTCTACGATGTTATCTACGGTATGGAGGCATTTGGTCTTGTTCCAGAGGCTGAGATGCGTCCAGGTGTGATGTATGGTAAGGAGCTCTCTAACCACAATGAGCTCTCTGCTGTTAGCGACGCTGTTGTTGCAGCTATTGCTGAGGGTCGTCACCGCAGCTTGCAGGTAGACCCTAATGGTCAGCCATTGTGGAAGAAGGCTATCGAGGCTATCCACGATATCTACCTCGGCGTGCGTCCTGAGACCTTCACCTACGAGGGTAAGGAGTATACTCCAAAGTCATTCTACGACTCTTTGGGTTTGAATGCTAAGGACTATGTGTCGTTGACCTCTTACACTCACCACCCATTCTACGAGTCATTCGTACTTGAGATTCAGGATAACTGGCGTTGGGCACACTCTTACAACCTCCCTATCGATGAGCTTATGGAGGTATTCGACAATGCTATCATGAACGGCTACACCATCGCATGGGGTAGCGACGTTAGTGAGAAGGGCTTTACACGTCAGGGTACAGCCGTACTCCCAGACGAGGCTAAGGGTGCTGATCTTCAGGGCTCAGATATGGCTAAGTGGCTCAACCTCAGCGAGGAGGAGAAGAAGAATACTCCAAAGCCTGCAATGGTTGAGAAGTGGTGTACACAGGAGGAGCGTCAGATTGCTTACGACAACTGGGAGACTACCGACGACCACGGCATGCAGATCTACGGTATTGCTAAGGATCAGAACGGCACCGAGTACTACATGGTTAAGAACTCATGGGGTGAGGCTGGTACCTACAAGGGTATCTGGTATGCATCTAAGGCGTTCGTTCGCTACAAGACTATGAACATCATCGTTCACAAGGATGCTCTTCCAAAGGATATCCGCAAGAAGCTCGGCTTGTAATCCTTGAGGCTTTGTTACGTAATACTATCCGTTGTGGTCGTGGTGCCGCAACGGATTTTTGTTTGATGCCTGCCAAGAGGCTAATAATGTAATTATTATGGCTAAAAGTTGGTAGTTGACAAATTTTTACTACCTTTGCAGTCCAAAGCAGATGTCTTAGGGGGGTGCAACTGATTATTGCACCTGAGCGACATCGAAGTTAAACAATTAATATTTAAACATTTATGAAGTCAATTCAGATTAACGGTACTGCACGTGCTAACTTCGGTAAGAAGTTTGCTAAGGCTGCACGTCGCGAGGGTCAGGTACCTTGCATCGTTTATGGCGGTGGCGAGGAGAAGGCATTTACTATCGACGCAAAGGAGCTTAACCAGCTTATCTACACTCCTAACTCTTACATCATCGAGCTCAACATCGATGGCGTTGTGGAGAAGGCAGTTATGCGCGAGGTTCAGTATCACCCAGTACGCGAGCAGGTTCTTCACGTAGATTTCTACCGCGTTCAGGAGGGTAAGCCAGTTGCAGTTAGCGTTCCAGTACGCCTCACAGGTAACGCTGAGGGTGTTAAGATCGGTGGTAAGCTCCAGCTTTCAGCTCGTAAGCTCGTTGTGAAGGCTTTGGTTGAGTACATTCCAGATGAGATCGTTGTTGATGTTACTCCATTGAAGGTTGGTCAGACTATCTTCGTTGGCGATATCCAGCGCGAGAACCTCACCTTTGTTACTCCTGCAACCACAGCAGTTTGTGCTGTTCGCGTAACACGTGCTTCACGTGCTGCTCAGTAGTAGCGAGTAACCTAATAGGAGACTATTATGAAGTATCTTGTTGTCGGGCTGGGCAACATCGGAATGGAGTACGCTGCAACCCGCCACAACATAGGTTTCAGAGTGTTGGATGCCTTAGCCGAGGCATCCAATATCTCTTTTACGACCGTACGTTATGGCGCTATGGCGACACTCAAACACCGTGGTCGCACGCTACTACTATTAAAGCCCTCGACATATATGAACCTCTCGGGTAAGGCTGTTCGCTACTGGATGGATCAGGAGCGCATACCTCGCGAGAATCTTCTGGTCATCTCGGACGATATAGCCCTCCCCTTTGGCACTTTCCGCATGCGTAAAAATGGCTCGGAGGGTGGTCATAACGGTCTGAAGAGTATCACCGAATTGCTTGGCGATAACCAGTATGCACGTCTGCGTTTTGGTGTAGGTGGCGACTTTGCTCGCGGTCACCAGGTAGACTATGTCCTTGGTGAGTTTACCGACGAGGAGAACAAGGCTATGCCCGAGCGCCTCAAGCTCTTTGGCGATGCAGTGTTATCATTTGCCTCAATAGGTGTGGATCGTACTATGAATGCGTACAACAATAAGTAATTTGTTGTGATAAGGGTCGATTGCGTCCCCTAACAAAAAATGCCACCAATGGGACGTACGCCAAGTAC
>X129_Alpine_Ibex__coassemble_96_pt1 | contig 11740 bp, 9 predicted proteins | sample X129_Alpine_Ibex__metabat2_low_PE_004 | metagenome-assembled genome bin X129_Alpine_Ibex
CCTATGGTATGCCTACCATCGTTACAAACTGCTCGAATAACTACGGTCCTTACCAGTTCCCCGAAAAGCTGATACCGCTATTTATCAACAACATCCGCCACCGCAAGCCTCTGCCCGTATATGGCAAGGGGGAGAATGTGAGGGATTGGCTCTATGTCGAGGACCACGCAAGGGCTATCGACCTTATTTTCCACGAGGGTAAGGTTGCCGAGACCTACAACATTGGTGGTTTCAACGAGTGGAAGAATATCGACCTTATCAAGGTTATGATTAAGACCGTGGACCGTATCTTGGGCAATCCTGAGGGTGCATCGCTCGACCTTATCACCTATGTTACAGACCGCCTTGGCCACGACGCACGCTATGCTATCGACTCAACAAAGCTACAGCGTGAGCTAGGTTGGGAGCCTTCGCTACAGTTCGAGGAGGGCATTGAGAAGACCGTTCGTTGGTACTTGGACAACCAAGCATGGATGGACAATGTGACCTCGGGCGACTACCAAAAGTACTACGAGGAGATGTACGGGAGGAGATAGCGACGATAAGAGGAGCTCAAAGATGTTTGAAGACCCCGTAAGTTGTGAAGGCTTATGGGGTCAGTTATTTTTGCATCCGATGCGCATCGAAAAAGTTTATAATCGACAATAGCTATTAGTGTTATTTTTTATACCTTTGCCACATTATGGATAAGTTCGTACCACATAGTATAGATAGCGACTACTCGTTTGAAACGGAGTTGATGGGAGATGTTAAGGCAGGCTTTCCATCGCCTGCCGATGATATTCGTGAAAAGCTCGACCTTGTAAAACTTCTCGTAAAGCACAAAGCCTCAACGTTCTTTTTTCGTGTAAGCGGAGTATCGATGGTTGATGCCGCCATGGACGAGGGAGATATTATCATCGTCGACAGGGCAATAGAGCCATATAACAACTGCAAGGCGGTCTGCTTTATTGATGGTGAATACACCGTAAAACGTGTTGAGATATCCAATAGTGGGATTCGCCTAATGCCTGCAAATGAAAATAATAGAGCATACAAACCTATTGAGGTGACCCCAGAGAACAACTTTATCATCTGGGGTGTTGTGACCTATACAATCAAGAAGATGTAAGCGATGTTCGCCCTAGCTGATTGCAACAACTTCTACGCCTCGTGCGAGCGAGTCTTTCGCCCCGATCTTCGTGATAAGCCCATCATTGTACACTCTAGTAATGATGGATGCGCTATTGCACGCAGCAACGAGGCAAAGGCTCTAGGCATCGCCATGGGCGCTCCACTATTTAAGATTCGTGACATCGTAGCGAAGCACAACGTCGCGCTTTTCTCGGGCAATATGGCTCTATATGGCGACATGTCACAACGTGTAAGATGGGTGCTTGAGGAATATGCTCCGCACGTCGAAGTATACTCCATTGATGAGGCATTCTTGGATCTTAGAGGCATTAAAAACATCGACTTCGATCTCTATGCCAAGGAGATATCAGCGCGCTGCTGGAGGCTGACATCGATTCCTGTATCTGTTGGCATAGCCCCTACCAAGACTCTAGCCAAGATAGCATCTAAGCTATGCAAGCAATATCCCAAACTTAGGGGCGGGTGCTACATGCACCGACCTCAGGATATCGAAAAGGTGCTGAAGAGATTCCCAATCGAAGATGTATGGGGCATCGGACGACGCTCGGCGCCTAAGCTCAAGACTATAGATGTAAAGACTGCATACGACTTCACTCAGCTGCCACAACCTATTGTTCAATCGATGTTCGGAATTACTGGCATCAGGACATGGAAGGAGCTTCAAGGCATCCCCTGCATTGAGTTTGAAGATGGCTTCGAGACACGACAATCAATATGCATATCGCGTAGTTTTTCCTCTGAGATATACGATATTAAGGAGCTTACGGAGCAGATTGCAAACTTCGCATCATCGGTGGCAGAGAAGCTACGCCAACAGCATAGCGTAGCCCTCGAGATGGTAGTATTTGCATACACCAACCGCTTCAAAGAGTCGCTGCCGCAGACTCACTCAAATACGTTGGTTACCCTACAAACTCCATCGTCAGACCAACGAATAATCGTAACCGAGGCGGTACACGCCACTAGGAACCTCTTTAAGAGGGGTTATGGTTATAAGAAGGCAGGTGTCATAGCCACAAAGATCATCGATGAGAGTGGTGTTATGCGCTCGTTGTTCGAGGAGAGAGAGTCTTTGGAGCGCGACCACAAGCTAACCTCGGCACTAGATGCCATCAACTCGACATTTGGGCGGGGGACAATAAAGTTTGCTGTTCAGGGTAGTGGCAAGATCAAGACATCGAGCGATAATCAATCTCCACACTACACAACCAGGTGGAGTGATCTCCCCAAGGTTAGTGTAAAATAAGGGGTGAAAAGGTAGTTGTAATGTAGCAATAAAAACAATATTTTGGGCTAAATGATATATGTTTATCCAAGAATATTTCGTACCTTTGCGCGACATATTATATGGTGAAATATGAATTATCGCATTAAAGATATTCTCGGTATTGTGGGCAGAGGCTTTGCAACAATTGTGCTGATTGCACTCTTAGCTATAGTTGTAACGAGCCTAAGCCCCATATACGACTTCTCGGAGCCACGCTCATTCTCGGGCCCCGACATCTTTAATCCATATCGTTCGCTCGACACCACAAAGAGATGGCAACGCGCTAATTTTCACACTCATACACGCGTCGAAGGTCCTACAAACGAGTGTGACTACTGGCCACACGAGGTACTCGAAGCGTACGACGCCTTTGACTACGATATAGTAACCTTCTCGAACCATAACCTAGTCACCGAGCATCCACACCCAGAACGTCAGGTTGATCTATATGAGCATGGCTACAACCTGCTTAAATACCACAAACTAGTCTTCGGTCCTCGTGATGGCGTTATGCACTTCGATCACCTGCTACCCATTCTCGCCTCACAGCGCCAGTGGCAGATAGATCTACTACTCGAAGAGTGCGATCTCATACAGCTTAACCACCCTGCCCGCACTCACCTATCTACCAAAAGCACACTTCAGAAGCTATCGGGCTACACCATCATGGAGCTTGATAGCGGCAAGACATCAGAGAATGAGTATTGGGATTGGGCGCTCAGCGCTGGTCACTACAGTTTTGGACTCGCCAACGACGACCTACACTACCCCGACCGTAGCTCCAAGATTGCCGTAAGATGTAACTTTATGCAGTGCAAGTCGGCATCATACGACGATATTAAGCAGGCACTCGAAGAGGGGTGTTACTACGCGATGCGCATACCAGATTATGGCGCGGGTGACTGGGAGATAAAACTAAAGATGAATCGCACAATACCCTACATCAAACAAATTGGAGTAGAGCACAATACCATATATGCATCATTCTCCGAACCCGCCGAGAGCATCACGCTATATGGCGCCAACCACACGATACTCTCAGAGCTAAACGATAGCTGCGACATTGAGTATTGTCTGCCTGAGAGTGAGCCATATGCCCGCATCGTAGCAAAGTTTGAAGATGGAGAGATACTCTATACAAACCCATTTGCTCGCTACGACAGTTCGCTGAGCGATAAGCCCGATAGTAACTCCTATCACACGATAAATTGGGCTCTCACCATAGCATTCAACACACTGCTTGGGGTTATAGCACTACTCACGGTGGCGCTTATAATCAAAATGTGGCAGCATAAAAAACAACAACGATGAACCAGAAGAATAGCATAGCGAAAAAGAGGCTCTGTGAGTCGATATACAAGCCTCGACATATAGCCTTTGTAGCCTCGATTTTGAGCATCTTCACGCTCGTAGCATACAACATTCCGCTGCTCAAGGGTGTCGTTGAAAGCCTCGAGGGTGGATTCAATGCCGTAGTCATCTTTGGCGGTATTGTGATAATCCTTCTCGCCTTTCATTTCCTGCTCTACTATCTGCTACTATACTTAGGTCGTACGGTGGGTAAGGTTATAATCGCTATAACGCTAATATGCAACTCGATAGCACTCTATTTCATCAATGGCTACGAGGTGCTTATCACAGCTGAGATGATGGGTAATGTTTTCAACACGCGCTACTCCGAGGCTTCGAGCTACTTCTCGCTCTCGGGGGTGCTCTACTTCCTAATACTTGGCTTATTACCCACGATATATCTCTTCGCACAGCGCATAGACTATGGACGCATGAAGCATTGGGGCATAAACAGCCTTATTGCGCTAGTAATAATCGTCGCTACGGGGGTTGCCAACCTCTCCAACACATTGTGGATAGACCGAAATGTGCCACGCCTAGGTAGTCTGATACTGCCATGGTCATATACGGTAAACTCGGTGCGCTACTACAATAGTTGGAAACGCCTCAACAAGAAGGAGATAATGCTGCCCGATGCCACTATAAAGAGCAACGACAAGGAGGCGTGTGTCATAATTATTGGCGAGTCGGCACGCAGTGCTAACTTCTCGATATATGGCTACTCACGCTCGACAACACCCCTTATCGAGCAGGACACGGTTGTAGCCCTTCGTGCCGAGTCAGCAGCAACCTACACTACAGCAGGTGTTAAGGCAATAGTCGACCATAAGCCCACACAAGAGCTATACGAGATACTACCAAACTACCTATACCGCACAGGCGTAGATGTAGTATGGCGCACCAGCAACTGGGGAGAGCCTCCTCTACATATTGCTAAGGTTAAGAAAACGAGCAATATAAAGAGCGAATATCCCAGTGAGGCAATGAAGCATGTCTCAGAGGATGGTTACTACGATGGCATACTCCTTGTAGGCTTAGCCGACGAGATAAGGGCGAGTGAGAAGGATAAGGTGCTTGTGGTGATCCACACCTCAACAAGCCACGGACCTACATACTACAAGAAGTATCCCGCGGAGTTTGAGCGTTATACTCCGGTATGTAAGACCGTGGAGATGTCTGAGGCTGATCGCAATGAGCTGATCAATGCCTACGACAACTCGATACTCTACACCGACTATCTCATACATACGGCTATCGAGGAGCTTAAGCTGCTAGATGATTGGCGCTCCACACTGATATTCGTGTCAGACCACGGCGAGTCGCTTGGCGAGAACAACCTCTACATGCACGGCATGCCAAAATCTATGGCTCCACGCGAACAGTTCGACATACCCTTTATTGTGTGGACATCCGATCGACAAGAGATCACCGATAGGGATGTTGAGCAATATCACGTATTTCATAGCGTGCTGCGAAGGCTGAGCATAGATAGCCCTATATACAACCCCGAATACGACATCTTTAATTAACAGAATATGAGCAATATAGATAGGCAGAACGGTCTTCCTGAGATACAAAACATTAGTGACGAGGATCGTAAGTTCATGCAGATGGCAATAGAGCTATCGATCGAGAACATAGACAATGGAGGTGGTCCCTTTGGTGCTGTCATCGTGCGCGACGGCAAGCTAATAGCAAAGGGAGCTAACCGTGTGGTACCCAACAACGACCCTACGGCACATGCCGAAGTGGTGGCAATACGCAATGCCTGTCGCGAGCTTCAAACATTTGATCTTGGAGGATGCACCGTGTACACCTCGTGCGAGCCATGTCCCATGTGTCTTAGTGCGCTATACTGGGCTGGTATTGAGCGTATTTGCTATGCTAACACCAAGCGCGATGCCGCAGCTATCGACTTCGACGACTCGTTCATCTATGACCAGCTCCGCTTAGACTACGACCGCAGATCGATACACTGCGAACACTTTATGCGTAATGAGGCAATGGCGGCATTCCGCAAGTGGGACGACAAACTTGATAAGGTGGAATATTAAACCCCGACAACGCATGTTTAGAAGAATCCTTGTCATAGCCCTCGTCACACTACTCATTAGCACAAGCCTCGCGGCACAACAGATTGTGGCACACCGCGGTCACCACTCGGCTGAAGGAGCTGCCGAGAACTCTATTGCCGCGTTGCATGCTGCACACGAGGCGGGAATAGACATCGTGGAGTTCGACGTTGCTTTTACCGCTGATGGACACGTCGTAGTGGCACATGGTCCTAGACATCCTCAGAGCGGTGGCGAGCTAATATCTAAAACAGAATTGGAGATACTTCGCTCGGTAGGTCTAGACAATGGCGAGCAAATACCGACACTCGAAGAGTATCTTGAGGCGGCATGCCAATACCCCGAAATAGGTCTATTTCTAGAGATCAAGATTGTCGGCAAAGAGTCGCCCGACGATGTGTTTAAGGCTGTAAATGAGATTGTTGAACGGCATGGATTACAAGATCGTGTGACATATATCTCTTTTAGTAAGGAGATATGCGACCTTGCCCGAGAGCATGGCTCGATGTATCTCGGTGGTAATATAAAGCCTAAGAGTGTGGCTAAGCGCGGATACTCAGGCATCAACTACCCCGAGGGCGTGCTACGCCTAAAACCTAGGTGGATACGACGAGCACATGACCTAGTGCTTAAGGTTAGCATTTGGACCGTAAACAATAGAGGGGGTGCGCGCTGGGCGATACGTCACGGCGTAGACTATATCACAACTGACAACCCTGCGCTCATACAGGAGTCGCTAGAGAGGTATAACAACGAAGATAAATAAAACCATCGAATCACAATAAACCTATAAACTAAACCTATGAATCTTAAATACAAGGTAGACGACCGACTTCCACTAGCACAGCTTATTTTATACTCTCTGCAATGGTTTATCCTGGCAGTAGCCGTTGTTGCCACCAGCGTCTTTGTCGCTGAGGGAACACCTGCCGAAAAGCTCTTTTATGCTCAAAAGATGTTTGCCGTGATGGGCGTTGCAGGCGTTATCCAGGTGGTGTGGGGACACCGCCTACCCATTGTCGTGGGTCCTGCGGCAGTGCTTCTCGTAGGAGTGCTTTCAGCTCTGGGCAGCCAGGCAGATAGCAACGCCATATACTCATCCATTGCTATTGGCGGCGTGCTTATCACGCTACTCACCTTTGGAGGTCTTATGCGACGAGTTCAGCGACTCTTCACACCACGCATCGTAGTCGTCATATTGATGCTCATAGCCTTCACACTCACCCCCGTGATCAAAAATCTTGTCTTCGCACCAGGCGCCGAATCGCAACACCTTTTTGGGCTGCTCTTCGCCTTTGTGGGTTGCCCCGTGATGGTGATACTCAACCGCACGCTGAAGGGCGTAGCCAAGAGTCTTGTGATACCCATTGCTCTGGTGGCGGGCAGCGCCATCTTCTACATGCTCTATCCACTACCTGAGTTCACAGCTAGCATTGTGAGCATCGACAGACTATTCATTGATCGAGTAGAGCTAGACTGGGGTCTTATACTAGCATTTATAATATGTTATATAGCCCTATTAATCAACGATATAGGCTCTATTGAATCGTTGGGACGCATGCTACAAATTTCGACGATGGATGCGCGTCTAAAGCGTGGCGTACGCATCACGGGCATTATGAACATCGTTGCTGGCTCGATTGGCGTATTAGGTCCTGTTAACTTCTCGATGAGTCCAGGAATCATAGCGTCGACACGTTGCGCATCGCGCTATGCGCTTATCCCTGCCACACTACTACTCACGCTATTCGCCCTCTCCGACAAGTTGATATGGATACTCACAGCCATACCCAACCCCGTAATCGGCGTGATCCTGCTCTTCCTTATGGGCACCCAGCTTGCTGCGTCGTTCGAGATGTTACACTCTACGCGCTCGGTCGAGAACTTCTCGGATGGTCTTACGATTGGTCTGCCACTGATGGTTGCGATGATGTGTCAGCTGATGCCACGAGGCATTGTGCCACAGATAATTGAGCCTCTAGTACACAACGGATTTGCAATGGGTGTTGTGATGGTGATTATTATGGAACACCTCATAAATCGACCTGCAAAGAGCTCATCTAGTGAGAAAGTTTCATAATCTGTTAATAATTTAACTCTCCGACATACCTATTATTATACAATATTTACTAATTTTGTAGCTGAATAATTGCGTCATGACACCGCGCATGACTTAAACTTAAAAAAACTATGAACAATACTTTGGTTGTTGTTGGCGCTCAGTGGGGCGACGAGGGCAAGGGCAAGATCACCGACTTCTACGCTGGTGGTGCCGATGTCGTGGTACGCCATCAGGGTGGTAACAATGCTGGTCATACTATCGTCTTCGACGGCAAGAAGTTCGCACTTCAGTCAATACCTTCGGGGGTATTCAACCCACACATCATAAACGTAATGGCTAACGGCATGGTGATTAACCCTGTATCACTCATCGACGAGCTGGAGCGTCTGCATAGCGCAGGAATCACCGACTACAAACTATTTATATCGGACCGTGCAGCATGCGTGATGCCCTACCACTCGATGCTTGACGGCGCATACGAGGGACTTAAGGGGGGACGTCAGATCGGCACAACAAAGAAGGGTATCGGTCCAGCATATACCGACAAGTACAGCCGTATAGGTATCCGCATAGGCGATCTGCTCGACAAGGAGTACTTCGCGGAGCGTCTGCGCGATGCACTAATGCAGAAAAACCTTGAGCTCGTATCTCTCGGCATGGAGCCTTGCGATTTCGAGACAATATACAACCAATATATCGAACTAGGCGAGCGCCTACGTCCTATGATCTGCGACACCTCAGTACTCCTCAACCGCCTTATCGAGGAGGGCAAAAAGGTGTTGTTCGAGGGCGCACAGGGTGTGATGCTCTGCATCGACCATGGAACATACCCATTCGTAACATCATCAAGCCCAACAGCCGCCAGCGTGCCTGTAAACACCGGCATAGCACCTCGCTACATAAATAACGTAATGGGCGTGGCAAAGGCATATACAACACGTGTAGGCGAGGGTCCATTCCCCTCAGAGCTCTTCGACGAGCGCGCCGAGTATATACGTGAGCGCGGTCATGAGTATGGAACTGTGACAGGACGTCCACGTAGAGTCGGTTGGCTAGATACCGTAGTGCTCAACCACGTACGCCGCATCAGCGGTCTTAACTACCTATCACTAATGCTCTTCGACGTACTCTCGGGCCTCGACAAGATTCGCATATGCACAGGCTACAAGCTCGATGGTGAGCGTATTGACTATGTACCCTCGACCATTGCTAAGCTCGAGCGCGTGGAGCCTGAGTATATCGAACTCGATGGCTGGCAGGAGGATATCACAAAGATCAAATCGTACGATGAGCTACCCGCAAATGCTAAGGCATATATTGCTAAGCTCGAGGAGCTTACAGGTGTCGAAGTTGCCGTAGTATCGGTAGGCCCCGACCGCGAGCAGACAATCATCCGCAAAGAGATCTTCTAAATTCAGATCTGGGAGGGGGACATAGAGTTTAGAGGCGCAAGAAGATTTGAGGCGCAAGAAGATTTGAGGCGTAAGGAGATTGGAGGCGTAAGGAGATTGGAGGCGTAAGGAGTTTAGAAAGCTTACGAAGCCCAGAGAATTTAAGGAGCTTAAAGGATTAAGGGACTTAGAAGAATTAAGGAGTTTAGAGGGTTTAGGGAGGTTTTGTCCTAAACCCTCTAAACTCTTTCAACATACTAAGAACCAACCGCCCACCCAACCACTCCTCAGCCCCCTTGTGCGAGCCTCGAACTCTTGCGAACACATGACATAATGCATCGACAGCACTATCTCACCATAAAAATTTGATTAACAATTGCTATTTTCTAATTGTTAAATTGCATTTTTGGCAAAAAAATTTATATCTTTGAGGGTTGAAGTGGCTAATCATGGCTGCCACACATAAAGAGGAGAATGAGATAAATAATATAGTACTATGAATGCAAAGTACCAACTACCCAAAGATGGCGGATTAGACAAATGTTCAGCGCCCAAAGATATAGTACACAGATATGAGAGAATACCTACACGTGTATTCGAGAATGAGCTATACGGTGTACAATATATTGCCGACATCATCTGTCGACTTATTCGCAACCATACCAACAATGCTTCGGCACGCGACATATACGAGGAGCTCCCACCATTCGTGCTGGGACTAACAACGGGGCGCACACCACTCGGGCTATACCGCGAGCTAGTAAAGCGCTATCATGAGGGTGAGGTGTCGTTTAACAACGTGGCGGTATACTCGCTTGACGAGTTCTACCCTATCAAGCATACCGACCATCAGAGTCGCAACTACCGCATACACGACGAGTTCCTAAAGCATATCGACATACAGCCCGAAAATATACACATCCCCGACGGCATGGTGCCACAGGACGAGATATCAGAGTACTGCGCAGCATACGAAAAGTCGATACGTAAGATAGACCTCATGATCTTGGGCGTGGGCGAAGATGGACAGATAGGCTTCAACGAGCAGGGCTCATATGCCAAGTCGCAGACACGCCTTGTGGAACTTTCGCACAACTCACGCAAGGTGCAGTCGAGCCAGTTTTTCGGACTCGAGAACACCCCAAAGATGGCAATAACCATGGGCGTGGGTACCATAATGCGTGCCGACCGCATAATCCTCATGGCATGGGGCGAGGAGAAGGCACCTGTGGTGCAACGCGTTGTCGAGGGCGACATCTCAGACCTCGTGCCTGCGAGCCACCTTCAGCAGCACCCTGCAATCGAGGTGGTCATAGACGAGAATGCCGCCGAGAACCTCACGCGCGAGCAGACACCATGGCTCGTAGGTCCCTGCATCTGGACACCAAAGTTTGTGCGCAAGGCTGTGGTATGGCTCTGCAACAAGGTAAACAAGCCCATACTAAAGCTAACGTATAAGGACTACATAGAGAACTCACTTGGCGAGTTACTTGAAAAGTGCGGCACGTACGACAAGATTAACATACGCGTATTCAACGACTTACAGCACACAATCACCGGCTGGCCTGGAGGTAAGCCTAATGCCGACGACTCTACACGTCCCGCGCCATCGCTACCATACCCTAAGCGAGCACTTATCTTCTCGCCACACCCCGACGATGATGTTATCTCTATGGGAGGTACGTTCATACGTCTTGTGGAGCAGGGTCACGACGTTCATGTGGCATACCAGACATCGGGTAACGTGGCAGTACACGACGACGTGGTGCTTCAGAACATCGACACAGCACGTGAGCTAGGTCTAGGCAACACCTATGACGAGGTATGCACGCTTATTGCATCGAAGAAGCGCGGTAAGCCAGAGCCACGTAAGCTCCTCGACATCAAGGGTGCAATACGTCGCGCCGAGGCACGCGCAGCAGTGCGCTCATTCGGTCTTAACCCCGACACTAACGCACACTTCCTCAACCTGCCGTTCTACGAAACAGGAGGTATTAAGAAGGGTGCGCTCACAGAGAGAGATATAGACATCATCGTAAAGCTACTGCGCGAGATACGTCCACACCAGATCTACGCCGCAGGCGACCTCGCAGACCCCCATGGAACACACCGCATGTGTATCGAGGCATTGCTGGAGGCTCTCGAGCGCACGCAGGATGACGACTGGCGTGAAGAGTGCCACCTATGGCTCTATCGCGGCGCATGGATGGAGTGGAACCTCGGTCTTGTAGATATGGCTGTGCCACTATCGCCCGACGAGATGCTCAAGAAGCGTCACGCCATATATCGCCACCTCTCGCAGAAGGATATCGTGCCATTCCCCGGTAGCGACACCCGCGAGTTCTGGCAACGTGCCGAGGAGCGCACACAGAATACCGCAAAGCTATACGACAAACTCGGTATGGCTGAGTATCAGGCAATTGAGGTCTTCGTAAAGATGTTTTAGACTACGGCAATGTCCGGG
>X129_Alpine_Ibex__coassemble_101_pt1 | contig 11412 bp, 9 predicted proteins | sample X129_Alpine_Ibex__metabat2_low_PE_004 | metagenome-assembled genome bin X129_Alpine_Ibex
CCTTTAACCTCGTATTTGCTCTGGGCAAACACTTGGGCGGGAATTGCCATTGCGAGAATGGCGAGACCCAAACACATAGTTAAGAATTTTCTCATAGTGTTTTAGTGTTTAGTTAATAATAAAGTTAATAAATATGTTTGGTTTGTTATTTTGCCTTGCGAGTAGAGATGCCGAATACTGCGATGGCACCAAGCACAAGCGATACGCCTGCAACAACCAACATAGCAATCTGACCTGTCTGGATACCGTCAACAAGGTCGCCACCAACCAGCTTAAGCAACATACCGCCAACCAACGATGCGACGATCTGTGGAAGACAGATAGTGCAGTTAAACAAGCCGAGATACGAACCTAGCGATTTACCCGACAACGAGTTGGTGAGCATAGCAAAAGGCATTGCAAGCATTGCTGCCCAAGCACAGCCTATAAGCAAGAATGACACGAAGAGTAGATACTGGTCGTGGATGAAGTATGTCGAGATAAAGCCCACAGCACCAAGCAGAAGACTTGATGAGTAAGCCATCTTCACATTCTTAAACAGTGGCAACACCATAGCCCAGAGAATCGAGCCTACTGCCTGCACGGCGAACAACACGCCAGTCCAGTCGCCTGCAGCCTGATATTCGGGTGTCACAGGGTTGATCGAGCCCCAGACATTCTCAGCAATACCTCCTGTGGTGTATGTCCACATGTAGAGAAAAGCAAACCACGAGAAGAACTGCACAAGACCGATCTGCCAGAATGCCTTAGGAGCGTGTAACAAGAGGTGGAAGAGATTTGTACTCTCCTTCTTCTCCTCCTCCTTGATACCATGGAACTTAGCATACTCCTCAGGATTCATCTCCTTGACCGTAGCTCCGGTGTAGAGCACACAGAGGATGAGGATGGCTGCACCGATGTAGAACGACCATGTCACCGAATCAGGAATCTGACCCTCGGGAGCCACGCTCTGCACACCGATCCAGGTGAAGAAGTATGGGAACAAGTAGCCCACCAACGAACCTGCGTTGCACAAGAGGCTCTGAATAGAGTAAGCCTGTGTCTTCTGCTCCTCGTTAACCATGTCGCCGACCATCATCTTGAATGGCTGCATAGCCATATTGATTGAGGTATCGAGCAGCATAAGCATAATAGCACCAAAGGCAAGAGCAGCCTTTACAGTCATATCGAAGCTACCCGAGTTAGGGAGTAGCGCCATGACGATAACGGCAACGATAGCGCCGATGTAGAGATAGGGTTTACGACGACCCCACTTGCACCATGTCTTGTCGCTCATCGAACCTACGATAGGCTGAACGATCATACCCATAAGTGGAGGCAACACCCAGAAGAAACTCAACGTATGGGGATCAGCACCCAACGTTGCAAAGATACGGCTGATGTTGGCACTCTGCAGTGCGTAAGCAATCTGCACGCCGAAGAATCCAAAGCTAAGATTCCACATCTGACCAAAAGAAAGGTTTGGTTTTTGCATATCAAAAAAGTGTTGTTAAAATTGTCTCGTGTACCAATTGCGATATGATTGAGCATCGGGATATATTTAAAAATTTTAATATATTCACAAAATATTTTAATATATATACAATCATAACAATACAAATTTTATAAAAATTTTCTAAACGACCAAATCAAAAATACCCAAAGGGTATAAATAAGTGACGAACTGAGCTATTTTCGGAACGAACGGTATTTCGGTGATAGCCCTCGAGGCGTTAACTCATAGCAAGGCGTGGTGATTTTCGCATAATTAGGAACAAGACAGAACATACGCCAGAGGGGGTAGAAATGCGTGTAGGAGTGCGACTTCGAGAGCAAGGAGGTAAGATGAGAGTTGACAGAAATTTATGATGAGGCAAACTTTTGCTATAACTAGACTTATGATAACGCCTCCTTGAAAACAACCTCTTGAATCAAAATAGCACTCAGGTGATGGTTTGTTCAATTCTTTTTCGTATATTTGCGTGCAACAACCTGAATGAAATGAGGAAATACCGCATCGGAAATATCTCTATCGTCCTACTCTTTGCAGCACTACACTTCGGAGTTGCTGTGTTGAGTCGCATGCTCAACTACCACGACGACATACTACTCACCGTACTTACCATCACAATGGTGATCATAGTCTCGATGCGCAACCATACACGTCTCGATATCATGGCGATACTTACGCTAGTGACAACACTCCTAGGCTACATGATCGGCTCATGGCTGTGGCGTCCACTCGTCAGCATCATTCAGAACGACATGATAGCTCCAGGCGTCTCTACGTTTATCATCACCACGACGCTAGGCATAGCGACAGAGCTGCTAACGAGTCGCTCGAAACGAATGCGCGCACGTCACGATGCATGGTCAACGTCGGCACGTAACATAGCAGGTGTTGCAATCTCGATACTTGTTCTTCGATTGCTCTACTTTGTACTTTTTAGCTCGAAATATGTCAACGAAGGGGCACTAATTAACGACGTGATGAACATCTTGAGCAATACATGGGCTCTTCTCATTTTGCTAGTGGGCAACATCATAATTGCCCTGCGTATGCCAACGCCCGAGCGCGACAGCAAACGCCACCCGATACTTACCCATGTAGGACTCTCAATAATCTTACTACCAACGATATCAACCATCATAGCATACTACGATATCCCCACCTTCAACGCTATAAAGTTTGTGTCCATCGACTTCCTACGCACACTATCTGCCGCTATACTTATAGACCTGCTAACCATAACAATATGCATCTTCGCACGCCTCTCGACACTCACACGTCAGGAGCTACACGAAGAGCGTCTTGAAAAACATCGATCTGAATATCGCTACGAGCGTCTAAAGCAGCAGATAAACCCGCACTTTCTATTTAACTCGCTAGGCATCCTCGACTACCTTGTGCAGGAACAAGAGACCGAGCGCGCAAGCAACTTCATACATAAACTTGCAGCCATCTACCGCTACATGCTACGCAACGACCAGGAGCCACTAGTTAAGCTCTCCGAGGAGATAGAGATCACACAGCGATACATTGACCTTATCAAGGAGCGATTCATCAATGGTCTAGAGATTGATATCGACATTGAGGAGACGAAAGCGAGCAGATATATTGTGCCCTGTGCGGTACAACTTTTGGTCGAAAACGCCACAAAGCATAATATCGTTTCAGAAGAGCTCCCGTTGCGCATAGACATATACACCGAAGAGGATAAACTCGTGGTGCGAAACACCCTACAACTACGCACCCACGGTCAGCCCTCAACACGCCTAGGATTGGAGAATATCAGACAACAATATGTCGACATCACAGGCAAGAGCATAAGTGTGGAAAAGACTGATAATGAATTTATTGTAAAACTTCCGATAGTATGATCAATATACTTATCATAGAGGACGAGATACCTGCGCAGATAAACCTTAAAAAACTCATTGACAAGTGCTGCCCAGAAGGCAACATAGTGATGACAATAAGTTCTGTGCGACAAGCCGTAGATTGGCTCACGAATAACGCCGAGAGTACCGACGTAATTTTTATGGATGTGGAACTCTCTGACGGCATATGTTTCGAGATCTTTGAGCGTGTCCACATCACACAGCACGTAATCATAACCACAGCATACGACAACTATGCCATAGATGCCTTCAAGGCAGGTAGCGTTGACTACCTACTAAAACCTATTGTCGAGGAGGACTTGAAGCGCGCATGGGGGCGTTGCGTGGAGCGACTAGAAAGCCGCACATCACCAGATATCGAGCGACTGATGGATATGGTGTCGCGTGCAAACAGCACCCAGGATAAGGAGTACAGAAAGCGCTTCACGGTGAAGACTGGAGAGAAGATAATCATCATACCTGTAGAGGATATCGCATACTGCTACTCGAAGGACAAGAGCACCTATGCCGTAAATCGCAACGGCAAACAGCGACTCTTGGACTACTCTCTGGATATGGTGCAGGAGATGCTCGACCCAACGATATTCTTCCGCATATCGCGCAGCTATATCATATCGATAAACTCGATAGAGAACATCTCCAAATATCTCGGTACGCGACTAAAGCTACAACTATCACCTCATACCGACGACGAGGTTGTAGTAAGCCGAAGCCGAACATCAGACTTCCTAGATTGGCTCGACAATAATTAGAAGCTGCTTGAATTATATTGAAAGAGTTTGTTCGTTGCCACAAAAGATAGTTTCGGCTTCTTCAAAGTTTTTTTGAGGTCTACTTTTTTTTGATGTATAGACATTTTTTTGTATATTTGCACGATTTATGCGCGAAAAGCGCGCGTAGCGTGAGAATACAACAGAGAATAAAACATTAATAAAGATCTATACATGAAGTACTTCAAACTACTTATGCTGGTTGCGACCATTCTCTTTGGCGCATGTAATGCACAGCATCGCGTGCTATACCTTCAGGATGTCGAGAGCGGAAGCGAGATTACTCTTCCAGAGAATTATCAGCTACGCATAAAGCCGCTCGATCAGATAACAATCATTGTCAACAGCAAGGATCCTCTACTTGCTCAGCCCTTCAACTCGGCATCATCATATAACTCGATAAGCATCAGCGGCAATATTTCATCTGCCACCGAGAATAGTCTTCAGGTAATCACCGTGGATAGCGACGGTTACATTAAGTTGCCAATTATCGGTGAGATAAAATGTGCTGGGCTCACACGCATCGAGCTAGCCAAGGAGATCGAGGAGAAGATCAAGGCGAGCAACTATATCAGCGATCCGTTGGTGAATGTTCGCTTTGCAAACACCTCTATATCGATCATTGGCGAGGTGACAAAACCTGGTAGATACGACATCAAACGCGACGAGATTACTATTTTTGAGGCCCTTGCTCTTGCTGGCGACCTCACAATCTTCGGTAACCGTGAGGATGTGGCAGTAATTCGCGAGGTTGATGGCAAGAATGTGATCACGAAGCTCGACCTACGCTCAAGCGACATATTCAGCTCACCATGCTACTACCTCGAACAGAACGACGTAATAGTTGTGAGTCCTAATAAGTATAAGGCAGCAACCTCGGAGATCAACCAGAATCGCTCATTCTGGATCTCGCTTGCCTCAACAGGCATCTCGCTTGCCACACTTCTACTAACGATTTTGACTAAGAGATAAATATCTTAATAACAACAGAATAACACGATTAAGGATATAAAAAATATGGCAGAATACAACGACAATAACACTGAATCTAAGCTGATGCGATTCACGTTTATGGATCTACTACACCTAGTGCTATCCAATTGGTACTGGTTCATCATATCGGTTATCCTCTGCACGATGGTAGCATGGCTCTATCTACGTCGCACAGAGCCCGTATTCCAACGTATGGCAACAGTACTGGTAAAGGACTCGCGTAAGGGTTCCAGCGCCGAGGTTACAGCCTTCAGCGACCTAATGGGTGGCATAGGACGACGTTCAGTAGATAATGAGGTATATATCTTGCAGTCGCGCCGCCTCATGGAGCAAGTAGTCTCAAAGCACGACTTGATGACACGCTACATGACCAAGGGTCGTATTCGCACAACAGATATGTATGGTCGCACACCTGCCATAGTTAAGTTTATCGACCACCCTACTCAAATCAAGGGCGCCTTCAAATTTAAGCTCGCAGAGAATGGCAAGGTGAGCCTAAGCGAATTCAGCGATAGCGACTTCTCTACAGTAGCTACACTCGGCGACACTGTGGCAACGCCTCTTGGTAAGATCGTGGTGATTGCTACCCCCTATGCATCACGCTATGGCGATAGAGAGATATTTGTATCACGCAACACCCTGAACAATACCGTAGAGTCGTACCGCAAAAAACTACGATGTGAGATTACCGATAAGATGGCATCCGTAATTACGCTCACCATGGCAGACGTAGTCCCCAAGCGTGCTGAGGATGTCATTAACGGAATCATCGACGCCTACAATGCCGATGCTATCGAGGATAAGCGTGCCATATCTGACCTCACCGAGCAATTTATCGACGACCGTCTAATCACCCTCAGCGAGGAGCTAAACATCGCCGATAGCGACATTGCGCAGTTCAAGAGGGACAACCAGCTTTATAGCCTCAATAACCAAGCTATGATCGGTGCCCAGGAGATTCAGGATCTTAAGAAGCAGGAGCTATCGCTCGAGGCAAACCTTGAGATGGCAAAGTACATCCTTGACTACATGATCAACAGCGATGAGTATAGCCTTATCCCTGCATCTACCGTGGCGATGAGCGGGGCATCTCAACCTCTAGCATCACAGATCGATCAATACAACCGTAACCTCTTGGAGTACAAGCGACTAGTATCAGAGACTTCGGAGAGTAACCCCTCGATCATCGAGATCAAAGCACAACTTAACGACGTGCGCAACATCATTATCAGCTCTCTGAACTCGCATATCGATGGTCTCGAGCTGCAAATCAAGAACGTCACACGCGAGCATCGCATTGCAGATGCACGCCTCCAGCAAACCCCATCTAAGGAGAAGGAGCTACTCTCAAAAACACGCCAGCAGAAGGTTAAGGAGGAGCTATACATCTATCTGCTCACCAAACTCGAGGAGAACGCCCTCACTGGAGCTACGGCAGAGAGCAATGCACGCGTAATCGACTTTGCATATGGCGCTGATAAGCCGATAAGCCCGCGCCGCACGATGATATATTTCCTAGCATTGATGATGGGCTGCATCATACCATTCGCCATCCTCTACCTACGCGAGATACTAAACAACACCGTACGCTCACGTCGCGATCTGGAGGATATTGTCACAGCACCATTCTTGGGCGATATTCCACTCAGCGATAAGAAGAGCCTCGGTGCTGTACAGATTAAGGAGGATGGTCGCGACATGCTATCTGAGTCATTCCGCATGCTTCGCACCAACCTTAGCTACATGGCGGTAAATCAACCCATCAACGTCATTATGCTCACCTCGTCGATACCTCATAGCGGCAAGACTTTTGTCTCGACAAACCTCGCAGCAATGCTCGCAACATCATCAAAGCGTGTGCTGCTATTCGACATGGATCTTCGTCGTCGCACACTTACTAAAATGCTAGGTCACCGCAACGACCGCCGCGGCTTGACATCCTATCTGAGTGGCAAGCTCAACTCTGCTGACGACATCATCTCACCATCCGACATAGACCCACGTCTTGACGTGATATATGCAGGTCCACAACCACCTAACCCTGCTGAGATGCTTATGTCGCAGCGTATGGACGATCTTATGCAGGAACTACGTCGCCGCTACGATTACATCATCATAGATAGTGTTCCAGCAATGGCTGTTGCAGATGCGATGATAACAGATCGCCTTGTTGACCTTACAATATATGTCGTGCGTCAGGGCAACCTTGATCGTCGTCAGCTTCCCGATATTGAGCAACTTCACCAGTCTAAGAAGTTCCGCAACATGTGCATAGTGCTCAATGGTGTGACATACTCTAAACACACCTATGGCTACGGCTATGGTTACGGTTACGGCTATGGCTATGGCTACTGTAGCGATGAGGAGACATCGACATTGAAACGACGCATGACCAAGATAAAGAGATTATTTAAAAAGGAGAAGTAGGCGTGGCACACAGAGACCCAAAGATTATTGCCATCGACTTCGACGGCACATGCGTAGAACACGAGTATCCCAGCGTGGGTCTCGACGTGGATGGTGCTGTAGAGACACTGCAGTCACTCACCAAGGCGGGACATCGTCTAATACTCTTCACGATGCGCTCGGGCGAGAAACTCGAGGCTGCTGTTAAGTGGTTCAAGAGCCGCAAGATAGAGCTATGGGGAGTAAACGAAAACCCCGAGCAGAGCGAGTGGACATCATCACCAAAGGTACACGCGGACATATACATTGATGACTCGGCACTCGGCTGCCCGATCATGTTTATCGACGGTGTGCGACGCCCAGTGGTCAACTGGTCAAAGGTGCGAGCACAACTCGAATACGATGGAGTGCTATAAGAGTAGACGTATGCGAATGTGACAAAAGCCGAGATGTTGACTAGCTGTGCAGGATGCAATGAAGAGGCACTTATCTAAGGTTGCATGCAGCACTGCCAACACCCAAGTAAAATGTGACGTATATTGGACATCTCCTCTATACGTCACATTTGTATCATTATAGCGAGTATTGTCACAATTTTCCGATACAGGGCTCACAAACATCAACAAGCATAGTTCTATATTGGCACATATCAGTCCATATTGGTTCATATCTAAATTATATTTGCATTTTTAAATATAAATGTATATATTTGTTGGTATCGAATCTATTTAGGCACTTTCAGAGGTTGAAAGTGGCGAATCAACCGCACATTAGCAACTACACAACAACTTAAATATCAACAATATGGAAAACACTCTCAAAATTAGCAAGCTACTAATTGACGGCAAAACTATTACTAAGCCGGCCTACAAGTTATGGGGTTTGGTTCGTAATAATAAGGAGGATGATAGCATCATAATAAATGATATCGACTATATCGACAAGGTTAAGCTCCCATCGCTATTTGGCGAGAAGTGGGGAGTAGCCCTCATTGCAGGCGGGCAAAAGGTGATCTACCAGCCTAAGTTGTCGAGCTCTGCCGCAGATGAGTTGATCAAAGCCCTTGTTGAGCGTGGTGCCAAGCAGGGTGAGCGCAAGTATAGCTTTTCACCTGAATCAGTCTCAAAATTTGGCAACGAATACGTAATGCTCTGCGAAGAGTATGGCAGAATGACTAAAAAGACATTTACAAAGTCATCGTATAGTGCAGAGAGCGTCAACCTATCAAAAATTCTCTTTATCGACAACGTCAAGATTAAGGGCAAGAAAGGTCTTATCTTCGGATCAATAGCTGGTGGCGGCAACGCCAATACAATTGAGATAGTTGGCTTGCCAAAAGAGATAAACGATAAGGTCTACAAGATGATCATAGAGCACAACCCACAATTGGTGGCAAAACCTGTAAGGAGTTTCCGCTCGAAATTCCCACTCTTCAAACCATCTCGTTGGTTTAAGAGTCGTGAGACGATAGCAATCACAGATGTAGGTCTGGTACATAAGCAGTATGGCGTAAAGATCGATGGTAAAAGGTACTCTGTACGCACCTCTGTTGTACCTTACGAGTCTATCAAGAGCTACTGGGCTGAAGGCACCTTTAGCAAGAGCATGGATATTCTTGGTAGCACATCAATCAAGACAATAGAGAATTATAGCAATAAGGCCAAAGATCTCATTTGGTATGAACTTAAGGTTCGTAAGGTTGTAAACGAGTATGGCAATCAATACAAGGCACGACTATTCCATCGCAAGGGACAGGGCGTCTTCTACATCAACCAAACAAGTGTGACGTTTAGACAGAAGAAAGAGACTCTCGTATTGCCATACTATGCTGTTTATGAGTGTGAGTATAAAAAACCTCATTGGTACTCATTCTTCTCAGGTACGGTTACCGTTCGCGGACGTAGAGTAGATGCTCGTCAGGGCGAAGGTGGAGATATCGTGATGCAGGTTGAGAAGATGGCTAGAAAGAAGGGACGAGAACTCGTATCTATAATCAAAAGCAGAAGTGACTCTGATAGAGGATCACAGTATGGTCATAAATCAACCATTGCAACAAAGACAACTCCAAGCATTACCAATACGGTTGAGCCTAAGGTTGAGCCTAAGAGTGAGCCTAAGAGTGTTGATGCACCTAAGACGGCAGAGCTTAAACAAGAGGGCAGCAAGGCTAGCGCTGAGTTGAAGTCTGAGGTTAAGGGTAAACTTGGCAGCGCATTTGGCGACAAGCTAAGCCTCAAGGATCTAGGCTCAAAGTTGAAGAAATAGAGTCTATAGGTTAAATTTAGCAGAGACTGACCTCTATAAACTAATAGAGGTCAGTCTTCTCTATATATATGATCTCGTAATGATGCGGATGGACGTAAAAGAGGTATGGTAATGATATACAAAAAAGTCCGAACGTGCAACCTCAAAGGTGCTCATTCGGACTTTTTTTGTGTGGAGGCGATGTCCAACTACATCGCTACCAGGCAATCTCGCAGTAATGCTTATACTTGCTCATTGCAAGCTCTACGAATCCCAACGTCTCGCGGCTACCAGCAAACCTACCAGCCTTAACCTCGCTACGCGTATAGTACTGAGGATCTGACTTTAGCTTAAGGTAGTTGCTTACAACGGCCCAAGAGTTAGGATTGGCGCCATCAGCCTTAGCTAGGCGACGCGCATCCTGCACATGTCCCACGCCAGCATTGTAGCTCGCCAAGATGATGCTTAGTCGATCGTACTCGGGAGTAGTCTCGGGAATACGCAACATATTCTCAAACTCGGTGAGCAGACGACACGCAAGACAAACATTGGTCTCGGTGTTGTAGATGTGGCTCACGGGAACCTTAAAATGACGAGCTACGACAGGCATAACCTGCATAAGACCTGCAGCACCACGCTTAGATACTAAACCCTCCTTGAAGCGTGACTCGCAATAGGCTATTGCGCTCATAAAACGCCAATCGTGACCCGACTCTTCGCCGATTCTCTTCATCAGAGTATCGAACTTTAAAATCTGCTGCGGCAGCTTAGCCGTCTCGGCAATCTGCTCGCTCTCTGAAGTGGGTTGCTCTGCCTCTGTATCGGCATCCTCAGTTTTTAGCTCCTCATCGCCCTCGGTTACAGCCAAAGGCTCGTCAACAAATAACGCAGGGGCGGCAACTGTGCTACCCAACGATGACTCCAACCCTGCAAGAACTACGAGGGATAGAATCACAAAAAAAACTCTTTTTAACATTGTTTGGTGTTTTGTGGGCTGCTATACGAGCACAAAACACGTCATTAGTCGTAGAACGACCACGAGATACCCATCTTAAACATACGAGGATTGAGCGGATAGAGTGCCGCCTGGAATGCCTCGCCATTACCAAATAGATCTTGATTCAGATGCTGGTACTTAAGAAGGATACGCATGCGCTTCCATTTTGCCGAAACAAACGCATCGAGATATGGGTAGTTACCCACCTTTACCTCGCGTTGATTGTAGAATACCGAGAGTGCAGGGTTGTAGCCCGGGGCATAGTACGACGTATTGTATCTGCCGTCAATACCTATCTGCACTCGAAGCACATCGCGCTTTACCCAAAACTCGTAGTAGTACGACAGGAAAGCACTAAATGTGGGTACGGGAAGCACACTCTCATTGGACGTGATTTGCACCAATGCCCTATGATCCAGATGGAATCCCGCGAAGCGGAAATCCTTGCGAGCATACAAACTCGTGATGCTAATCGTTCCGTCATGCTGCTGCGGACGGCAATCCGCACCATAATAGATGGTATTGGCAAGGATACCCTGCCAAAAGCCAACCTCAAGTGCAATGCTCGGAACAGAGAAATTAACCTCAAAACGAGTTTCAGACTCCTTGTCGAAGGAGTTA
>X129_Alpine_Ibex__coassemble_107_pt1 | contig 11173 bp, 5 predicted proteins | sample X129_Alpine_Ibex__metabat2_low_PE_004 | metagenome-assembled genome bin X129_Alpine_Ibex
GGGCTCGAACCCTGGACCCCAACATTAAGAGTGTCGTGCTCTACCAACTGAGCTAAAGAGGCATTGCTAACCTTTCGATTGCGAGTGCAAAGATAAAGCACTTTTTTGAATCTGCAAAACTTTTTGCAAAAAAAATACACTTTTTTTTTAACTTTTTCGTAAGCTATACATCACCTATTTGATAATCAAACATTTAGATAAAAGCAATAAAACTACAATATAACTATTCATTATGTAGCATTTCGGCATGCCAACATAACATATCATACACGGCAGAGTGAAACCCGTAGCTCAAAAACTGAAATTTTAAGAGTCAAAATCCCATACACGCGCGCACACTCTTATATACACGCCAGCAACTCTTAGAAGCTGTTTGAATTTTATTGAAAGAGTTTCTTAAACAGCATACTCAGATTAAAATCAAAAAATTGGTCGAAAGAGAAGATATCCGACGAACCGATTTGGATATAAAAAATAAATTGTTTATCTTTGTATGAATCTTTATATACAGACACACGCAACAATCTATATGAGAAAATTTGCATCGCTAATAGCACTATTGCTACTAACCTCTATCGGCGTACCAGCACAGTCACCAAAAGCTGTATTTAAGAGCATTGCGGATGGTGATAGCGACAAGGCGACAGAGAGGCTAGAGAAGATAAGCATAAAGACTCGTCAGGAGATGCCCGAGATGTGTACTCTTGCCGAAGCCGCTGTGCTCGCACTTCCCGAGAGGAGCTTAGAAGAGAAGATACGCGGTTACGAGATATTTGCATCGCACGCAGATGAAATACGTTCGTCAGTGCATGTCGAAAAGGTATTCAAAGGTGATGACATATCGATTTATGACGTTATACGCAACATCGAAAGTGCGTCGTTCAACGCCGTGATGCACATCAACACTGAGGAGACTTATCGAAAATACTACGCCCTAGCTCTAGGCGCCGAGCATAGCGAGCTAAACGCCATAGGACGATGTGTCGAGGAGGCGACATACGGAAATGTTATGAGAAGCAACGACGAGCAGGCGTGTATTGCTTTTATGGAGGAGTTTCCTCGGTCAGAATACATCACAGTAGTAGAGGGTCATCGTGCAGATATACGCTACAACGAGGCGATGCAATCTACCGACGAGGCTACTCTTGAGAGCTTTATCGAGGAGTTCAAGAGCTACAGATATGTCGACAAGGTGAAGACACGCCTTATGAATCAGCGCTACCAGCGCATAGTACGCTCTAACGACCTAGAGCAGATGCGCTGGTTTGTGGAGACATACCCAAAGTACACAGACATAAACCGTCTAAAGCAGACGATGGCAAACATCGAATATCCGACACTTGACGACAGCAGGGAGGCTCTAGAGAGGTTTATAAGCTACTACCCCGCGGTGCGTCAGGTGGGTGAGGCTAAGAGCAGACTCAACGTTTTACAGATCATCGATCGCTGCGACATAGGCGAGATATTCAGATATATTAAGCAGCATGGCTACGAGGCGAGCTACACACGCATGCACCGCGCCATAGCCAAGAAGTTTGGATTCCTGATCCTATCCAACGACATCAGCAAAGTATCTATGGTGCGATTCGTGGATCGAGATGGCAAGATTGGATATCTCTCGCACGATTGTCGAGTAGTCATCACTCCACAGTATGACGATAGTACATACCTCGAGCTCAACATCCCATGTCAGAGCTCATCGGATGTCTTTGAACTATTGACAACAAGAAAGCTAGCACTCGTCGTGAAGGATGGGCTCTATGGCGCGATTAACACCGCAGGACAGCTGGTGATACCCGCGAAGTACCAAAACATCGCGCTTCTGGATAGCGAGGTAGCCTGCATCATATCGACAAGCGCTAATAGCGAGGGACATGGCACGATATACAAGTGTGCGATATACGACTACAATGGTATCCTTGTTGAGGAGGAGCGCGAATTGAAGATAGGCACAGGCATTGACGACTACAACAACTGGGACACGACATGGTTTAGCGCCAACATTGAGGTTAAGGATACATACAATCCATGGGAGAAGGATATATACTCTAATGGTCGTCATCTTGCGACAATATATGGTGGCTTCAACTACCTATCTCCCGACTACAGGTGGTTTAGAAAGGAGAACAACGAGAACATATATGCCATATCGCGCAACGGCAAGGTAACAACGCTGATGTTCCGATCTTACGACATCGAGATAATCTTTGATAATATAATCATGGCAGAGTCGATATCTTCGGGCAACAGACTTGTCATAGACCTCGACAGCGGATCAATAAAGTCATCTGGCAAGTTTAGAGATATGCACCCTATGGCTGAAGATATGATTCTTGTGCAGTATACCGACAACACGTTTGGCTACGTAGGGCGATCACTCACACCTATGATCAACACTCACTACGACCGAGCATATAGCTTCAGTTGCGGCACGGCAGCTGTAATCCTCGACAACAAGGGATACCTTATTAATAAGAGAGGTGAGCAGATAAGCGATACGTATGAGGATATTGCACCACTAACTGGCTATAAGGGATTGTACAAAGTTATGAAGGATGGAAAGTGTGGCATTATCGATGCCAACGATGACATTATCATCGCCATTGAGCATGAGCCACTACGCTCCAACCACTACACATCAGACCGTCTGGCGTCGATATACTGCATCAAAGGCATAATCGAGTGGGCAGGAGGAGAGAAAACACCCCTATATTAGCGGAGAGCCCCCATATAATAGCGGAGAGAAAACGCCCCTATATTAGCGGTTTGATTGAGGGAGAGGGCAAGGTTAGAAAGTATGATTAAGGAGGGGCAAGGTTAGAAAGTATGATTAAGGAGAGGCAAGGTTAGAAAGTATGATTAAGGAGAGGGCAAGGTTAGAAAGTATGATTAAACAAAATACAGATAGTATGAAACGTTCACTTACACTTCTAGTGATGCTACTAGCGATAAGTAGCGCTATGGCACAGAATCCTAAGGCTGTTATGAAGAGCATTGCCGAGGGTGATTTACTAAAGGCAACAGAGAAGTTTGACAAGATCAGCGACAAGACAATCTCAAAGATGCCCGAGATGTACAATCTCGCCCGAGCATCGCTCCTTGCCATGCCCGATCAGTCGGGAGAGAATAAGGTTAAGGGCTACGAGATATTGGTCAACAACATCGATGATATCCGCAACTCGGAGCATCTAGATAAGGTTATTGGCAAACTAAACATCACTCTGGACGATATTGTCTTTGCAATAGAGTTAGAGTCGTATAAGTATATCGTAGAGCTTGATGAGGAGCGCGACTATATCCTATATCTCAACATGGCACGCAAGGGCAAACATAGCCGTATCGCAGATATCGAGTCGCACCTTGAGCGTTGCCGCTTTCAGAATGTCATGGACAGCAACTCAACAGACGACTGCGACTACTTCATTGAGCTATACCCCGAGTCAAAATATCGTGAGGATGTGATGAGCCACCGTATCGACATTCTATACAACGAGGCAATGGAGACCACTGACGAGGCTGTTATGGAGCACTTTATCGAGTCATATCCCAACTATGCAAGCATCAAAAATGTCACCGAGCGACTTATGCAGAGTCGTTTCAACCGTATATTTGCGGGAAACAACGTTGAGGAGATGAAGTGGTTTGTTCAGACATATCCACATCGCAACGACATAGATATGCTCAAGCAGAAGATCGCCAATATCGAGTTCCCCGAGTTGGAGTTCTCGGTGGAGGCTATCGAGAAGTTTATCGCCTTCTACCCCAATGTATCACAGATCGACGAGGCACGCAAGATGCTCTCGAAGGCATTGATTATCGAGCAGGGCGACATCAAGGAGTTTGTGGCATATGTCAAGGAGAATGGCTACGACGAGTTCTACCCCGAGATGGTACGTGCTATATACGCATGCAGCAAGCGATACATTATCACCCCAGACCTCAGCGATGCAACACTCATTCACTTTGCTACGGAGGAGGGTCTATCGGGATACATGGATCTTGAGGGTAATACGGTAATCGAGCCTGTATACAGCTGTGAGCGCACAACATACGGCTACGGCATGTACAACAACTTTATGCTCTCGGAGTTCACATCGTATCGCTCAGTTGCACTCCTGAAAAAAGATGGCAAATGGGGAGTTATCGACTCAGCAGGCAATACAGTCGTTGATTTTAAGTATGAGCTTATCGGCATGTACTCGAACGAGATACTCGCTGTTGCCAACGTCTCTCGTGTTGTTGCGGGTCTCGACGAAGAGGAGGAGTACTGCGACGTAGTACCCTACTACTGCGACATATACGACCTTGAGGGTAACCTCCTCAAGCACGACTCGGTAGAGTATATCGAAGAGGGCTTCCAGCTTAACTATCGAGAGTTCGTAAATAACAAGGGTGAGATAATGGGCTCATACCTCACACCTAAGTACTGCATATATCACGACAATAATCAGACTAAGAGGCTCATCAACCGCAATGGCGAGGAACAGACAATCTATTGGACTAGCGAAGAGGAGGTTACAGACGATATCGTCGTCATATACCTCAGCGATGGTAACCTTCAGGGTCGCTACTTTGTCGACCTTAGTGAATATCGCGCCATTAAGAAGTGCCCATACCAGGAGGTATACCCTATGAGCAATGGTCGCGCAATGGTCTATGATGGCAACAAATATGGCTTCATAGACGAGAGCCTTGAGCTCGTCATCGAGTGTAAGTTCGAGATGTACCAGGCACATACGTTCAACTGCGGACTCATCGTGGTTAGAGATGGAGAGAAGCTCGGCTTGATAAACACTAACGGAGAGTACGTATTGCGTGGTGCCGACTATATCACCGACCTCAATAGCATGGGTGGTGTGGCATACAACCTTCCTGGACTCTTCATGGTAGGCAATGGCAACATATATACGCTCATTGATGCCACAGGCGCAAGTCTGGTAGAGATTGAGGATGAGTATATGCCTGAAGTTATCGGCAACTATGTGAAGGATAGCAAGGGTAATAAGCACTTCTTCTACGCCGAGTAACACGCAGAGATCATATTGAGCTACTAAGAGTGAGGGCAGGGTGACCTGCTCTCACTCTTTGACTTAAAGAGTAATATTTCTGATTTAGCACCAGCGTAGACCACATGAATAGAATAAAAAGGGAGAAGTGATGGTGACTTTTTTATTGATAAACGAGAAATATATTTGTCGTTTAGTTTTTTTTTACTAATTTCGCCCCGAAGTGTGTACAATAACATTAGGCGCATTGGCGCAAAACAGACGAAAAAAAGATATTTATAAACCTATTAACTTTTAACCATGAGAAGATTATTAAACATTTGGGCTTTAATCCTCTGCACTCTTGCAATTGTCGGTTGCGAGAATGAACCTGTGGATGATAACACAAAGGAGCCAACACCTAGCGTAAAGCCCGAGATTACACTCACCGAGCAGAGTGTAGATTATTACAGCATCACATTTGATGTAACAACCACTATCGACGGCGAGTTGGGCTATGCAGTTGTTGCCGAGGGTTACGAGGCACCATCGATGCCCGAGTGGTTTGCACAGAATACCGTCATGGTAAACAAGAGTGCTACAATCACCGTTGATGGTCTTAATGACAACACCTCATACACGATATATGCTGTGTTGCGAGCTAGTGACGGTGGCACACTCAGTGCCCCCAAGACCCTTAAGTTTACAACAGCTGACGATGGAGAGGATAGCCCTATCGAAATTACCTACATAACCTACGACACCGTAAGGTTCACTATCAACATTGTGGGCGACTACCTCTTCCAGTGTATCGACAAGGCATATCTTGAGCATGAAGGTCAGACTCCCGAATCGTACATTAGCACCATGGGTATTGGTATCCCCGAGAAGGGTGTGCAGGAGTATGAGTGGATTGATGGTTCAAAATATGGTCCATACGATATGCACCTTCGCGAGGATAGCGATTACTATATCATCGCGGCTATCAGCGATGGTAAGCAGAATGTTACTGGCGAGGTCTTTGTAGAGCCTTTCCGCACACCTAAGCGCCCAGTATCGGCTGCAGGTATGACCATCGAGCTGAAGAACCCTTCATCTCATTCGATTACAATTGCAACAACTCCTGATGAGAATGTTAGCGAGTACTACGTATGGGTAGAGACAAAGGCAAATATTGAGTATTACATAAGTGTTGGTGGCAGCGAGACCTTCTTGAACTCACTTATCCAGAACGCTAACTCAGGGGCATGGCACCTCACCACGGCTAACGAGCAGACATGGGAGCGTCTTACGCCTGAAACCGAATACTTCTGCTTAGTCTACCTAAAGGACAAGACGGGTAGCGACTTGATGCAGAAGGTTGATTTCACGACCACGGGTAAGACTCTTGATGCGCCTAAGGGTCAGGTAAGTGTAACCCCTGCAGCGGAGAACTCTCATAAGACCCTTAGCGTAAATATATACTCGAAAGATGCATCAAACATTAGAGTAGCATTCAACACAACTGCCGACCTACAGGAGCTACGTAACCAGGATAGAACTGACGAGGAGATCGCATCACTATACGGTATCGAGCTCAGTGCCGAGCAGGTGGAGGCAGTTCGCACAACAGGTCTATCGCTTATCAACGAGGAGCTCTGGCCAGAGACTGAGTATGTTGCCGTTGTAAGCATCAAGAATATCGAGCAGACCGAGACCATCATCTGCTCGACAGGCACAACACTTAAGAAGCCTCTGCCAGCACGTGTTGAGTCAGACCTCTTCGAGACACTTCAGGGCAAGTGGCTTGTATCATACGACCTTATCCAGGTAAACGGCATGAATGTATCTATCACCGACCAGGAGGTAAGCATCGCAGCTGGTGCCGACGACAAGAGTGCCAAGGAGTACCGCGACTATAACCGCCTTGTAGTCCTCGGCTGGCCATTCGACGTAACTTCACAGGGTGTATTCAAGGAGATACCATATATGTCTCCTGCGGACCTTAAGGAGGCGTCGAGCTACTGGCGCAACTACGAGTCGTTGGTATATCGCGACTACGGTCCAAAGGTATTCTTCGAGATTGGCGAGGGTGACGTTATCACAATGCCTTCGGAGAGGAACCACTACCTCTATAACTGGGGTGATGATGGCTACACACTCTACTTCTATGGCGCAGACTACAATGCTAAGCAGTCGGCACCTGCAACATTCCCTGTAACACTCTCGGAGGATGGCAACACACTCACAATCGGTGCGCACCACTCTGGCGCAGAGTTTAGCTATGGCGTATATCGTCCTTCGGTATTCCGCGACAACGATATGTGGTCGGTAGCTACATCTGACATCATACTTAAGCGTGTTAAGTAATAATACCTAATAATCATATGAAGAAGATACTACTTACTATATTAGCTATTGCAGGTCTTGTGGCCTGCGAGAGCAATGACCCTACTGTCGAGACAAAGTTACAGCTCGACGCCGACAAGAGCGAGATTATCGCCAACGGCGAGGATGCTGTAGTCTTCACAGTAAAGGATATAGAGGGCAACATCTTGGAGGATGCCACCATCCACTTTGCCGACAGCCACGAGGCGCTGGAGGGCAAGAGCTTCAAGACTAAGTATGCTGGCGAGTACTCGTTCTATGCTAAGCATGGCACAGCACAGTCAGAGGCTATCAACATCACCGCTAAGGAGGATAACGACACCCCAGGTCCAGAGCCTCAGGAGAAGGAGCTTAAGCTCGCGGTAGAGCCTGAGACAATCTATGTTGACGAGAGCGCAACATTTAAGGTGGAGCTTGAGGGCAACGATGTAACGGCTGATGCTACAATCTACCTCAAGGAGGGCGACGTGGCACTTGAGGGTGCTACATACACAGCGACTGCCGAGGGTGTATACCTCTTCTACGCTAAGTATGAGGATGTTACCTCAAACACCGTAGAGCTTACCGTGCGCATGAAGATTGTCGAGGAGGAGAAGCCTATCAAGATTACGGCTACCGAGACCACCATCAAGGCTAATGGCGTAGACTCTACCAAGTTTACCGTAACGCAGGATGGCGCAAACGTTACCGATAAGTCGACTATCTATGTAGATGGTAGCGTGCTCAATGGCAACCGCTTTATCACTACCACCCCAGGTACATACATCGTATATGCCGTAAAGGGCGAGCAGAAGTCTAACGAGCTGACAATCACTGCTGAGGAGGTGACATCTACAGGCAAGACCATAGTCTTTGCCGAGGGTGTAACGCTCACCTCGGGATGGTACGACGTAAACAAGAAGGCTCAGGGTAACAACGGCGATATCAACATGTGCTGGGCTGCCACCTCGTCAAATATGATCCAGTGGTTCCAGGATCGCTACAAGGCTGCGGGTAAGACTCTTCCCGCAGGTGCTACGGATGGTCCTGGCGTTACCTCATACACCAACTATGGTCCTTATGAGTTGGAGCTTATGAACGTATTCCACTCAGAGTGGGACAACTCGCGCGGTGGACATATGCAGGAGGCTATTCCTTGGTACTTCGAGGGTAAGCTCAACGGTGGCGAGTTTGCTTCGGAAGGTTCTCAGGCAGTACCTTTGACCGCAGGTGGCTACTGGAAGAGCATCTGGGATACCGAGGTATATCCAAATATCTACCACGGCTATGAGAATGTCATCGTGCCTGGTGTTGAGGGTCTTGATCTTAAGAACTTGTATATCACCATCTTCAACAACTACTACCTCTGGGGTAGTGGCACAAGCTATCTTGGTGTAGAGCGCTTGGAAAAGTTCTCTGAACTTGTTGTTGATATCTTCCGTTATGGTATGGCAGGTCTTACAATCAACCTTGGTGCTAACCTCAACGCCGCAAGCCACGCTGTGACGTTGTGGGGCTACGAGATTGACAATGCCTCAGGTCTCGTAACACGTCTTTGGATCACCGACTCTGACGACTTGATGACAGAGCCTAAGACTCCACTCTTGAACGAGTATAGCGTATCTATCGACGAGGGTAAGGCGAATATCAAACTTACGGGTAATACTCGCTATGGTGCTTGCTATGTGGTATCACTCCACCCATTCGCAGGCTACGGCATTGGTATCTAACCAATAATAGAAAACATCAAAACGGAGGTGGCTAATTAACGTTTAGTCACCTCCGTTTTTGTAAGGGTTGTTCGCAAGCTGGCGCTTGCTAAAGGGTAGAGCGCTGCTGCGCAGCTTGGTAGGGCGCAAGCTGGAGCTTGCTTAGTTCGGGCGCTGCTGCGCAGCTTGGTAGGGCGCAAGCTGGAGCTTGCTTGGGTCGGGCGCTGCTACGCAGCTTGGTAGGGCGCAAGCTGGCGCTTGCTTAAGGGAAAAAACCCTTCAACTACCCTTTAGCACCTTTAGGTGCGAACTACCCTTTAGCCCGCCTTAGCGGGCGAACAACCCTTCAACTACTCTTTAGCCCGCTTCAGCGGGCGAACAACCCTTTCAGCCTCACCTTAGTCAAAGGGCTCAATATCGGCATCGGCAGCCTTCCACGAGGGCTTACGCAGGGCGTAGATGACAAGGGGGATGACGATGACGACAATAGCGCCGATGATAAGCACAGAGAACCACACGCTCTTTGAGCCCACGGCAATCTGCGATGGCGGGATGAAGCTAAGCACAAAGGCGAGTGCCGAGCCACAGAAGCCCAAGCCTCCGAGAAGCCACATAACACCATTACCATGGCGACCAAGACGGAACGGACGCTCAAGATTTGGCTTGCGGTAGCGCAGGTATATCGCTGCCGAGAACATCAGCATATACATCGTAAGGTAGAGCACCACGGTGAGCCGCGAGAGTATCTGATAGAACGACTGCACCGAGGGCATAACCACAAACAACATACCAAGGATGGTGACGATGACACCCTGAACAAGGAGAATGTTACGCTGCACACCACGCGAATTGGTACGCTGGAAGAAGGGAGGAAGATAGCCTGCACGACCTACTGCGAAGATACCCTTAGAGGGTCCCGACACCCAGGTGAGCACACCTGCAAGCACGCCGAAGACAAGTGCTATGGCGATGATAGGTCCCATCCACGACATATTGAGGAACGAGAAGTAACGGTCAAAGCCTATAAGAAGCGTCTGCGTGAGGCTGATATCCTTCTGGGGAACAACAATGCCGAGAGCAAAGGTGCCAAGAATAAATATAAGCACCGTGATAACCGAGCCAAGGATGATGGCACGTGGGTAGTTGCGCCGAGGGTTGTCGACCTCCATAACGTGGATACCCATCATCTCCATACCGGCATAGAAGAGAAAGATGCTCGAGGCTAAGACGAGGTTGGAGAAGTTCGAGAGGTCGGGGAAGAAGCTACGATGCATATCGAGATTATTATGACCGCCCTTAGCGAGGTAGAGTACAGCAAGCAGAATAAGGAGCGCCGCGGGGATAATGGTGCCGATGATACCACCCCACTTACTAACCTTACCCACCCAGCTAAGACCACGTAGGGCAATGATCGTGGCAAGCCAGTATATTGCCAATACCACTACGAGGGTGAAGAGACGGTTTGAGGCGAGCGCCGAATCGGCAGCAGGGTCTGTGCCTATAAATGCGATGCTCACAGCACCAAACGTCAGCACCGTAGGATACCATATGGTCGACTGAAACCACTGAAGCCATATGGCAAGGAAACCCACACGCGGACCAAACGCCTCGCCAACCCAGCGAAAGACACCTCCCTGCTTGGACGAGAACATCGCTGCTAACTCGGCAGCAACAAGCGCCGTGGGGACAAGAAATACGATGGCAGCAAAGAGGTAGTAGAATGCCGATTGCAGTCCATATATCGCCTCGGAGGCGAGTCCACGAAGGCTCACAACAGCTGTCACATTCATGATAGCCAAGGTCAACACGCTGAGCCTAAAGCCATTAGTTGTTTTTGTATTATCCATAACAATAAATTTAAGTGTTACTCGCCCTGATGATGCAATTATAATACCTAAAACGGACAATCGTCATCATCATCGCTTGTCACATCTGTCACATCTGTCACATTAGTCACATCTGTCACATTAGGGTACACCCCTGTGACTGTGTGACTGTGTGACTGTGTGACTAGAGCATCATCAGCAATACTAACCTCAGGGGTAGGGGTGCATACAAGGTTATCGCGGGCAACGAGCAAGCCCCTATCTATGAGTCGCTTAATCTGCATAAATGCCGTAGAACGCTTCAGAC
>X129_Alpine_Ibex__coassemble_109_pt1 | contig 10982 bp, 8 predicted proteins | sample X129_Alpine_Ibex__metabat2_low_PE_004 | metagenome-assembled genome bin X129_Alpine_Ibex
ACCGAAGGCTCGGTAGCGGGCGTCTGAATATATTGTGCCGAGGCAGAGATAGCTGCTGCGAGCAGCACAAAAAGCATTGTTAGGCGTTTCATAATCTTGCTTTTATTAGGTTATTTATTGATCTATTTACCTAACAAACGCCTGTAGACTGCAGATTAGTATTCAACAAAGAGATTAGGACTATTAAGACAATTAGGACATTAAGATGGTCGCGAAGAAGTGTAATACCCGACCATCCTAATGTCCTAATGTCTCAATATCTCAAAAAGAGAGTTAGCAACCTCTTAGCTCACCACCTCGGCATTAACCTTGACGTAGTTATAGCCCATACGTTTAAGCTGCACGGCAACACCCGCCTCGAACATCACCTTTGTGGTGCGGGCAAAGACGTGAAACGCCATGATGCTCTGCGGCTCAATACCCTCCTTGCGTATAAGGCTCTGCGCACTCTCCGCCGTTGTGCGTACCATATCTTCGACCTTCTCGGCAGCCTCGCTACCCAGCGGATGACAGAGCAGAATCTCGGTGATATACTCATCCATGCAGTCGAAGCCACGAGGCTCAGTGAAGAGCTTATGTAGGTCCTTCTCATTCTCGTAACGTGACCACTCCTTATCCCATAGTACCGCAGCGCCCATACCCTCGTACATAGCCCACGCAATGGCCACAAGGGGATATTTAGCAATCTCGGGCACAGCATCTGCCATATAGGATGGTGCAGCGTCGTGCCACTTCTCGTTTAGCTCCTCAACCACAAGTAGCTGACCCTCAAGCCAGCCAAGTGACGTAAGACGCTCTGTAAGGCTCTTACGCAACGACTCCTCGTAGCGGTTAAGAAGATCGTGTTGTTGATCTGTCATAGTTATTATCTTCGTTTTTTAGTTGTCTTCTTACGTACCGACCAGCCAAAATGACCGAGCATCTTGCCTAGCGCAAAGTACTCGCCATGCGAGTAGACTATGGGGCGTGCCCTCTCCAGCGAGAACTTACCCGTCTCTGGGTCGATATATCTGTCGTCTGCCTCAATACCCACCACATCTGCTATAAACATATCGTGTGAGCCTAGCTCTACAACCTGTCTTACTCGACAGCAGATCGATAGTGGCGACTCGGCAACAAGGGGTGCTGCTACGTGGTCGTTAGGCATGGGTGTGAGCCCCATCGCCTCCCACTTATTCACATCGCGCCCCGAGCGCACGCCACACCAGTCTGTAGCTCGTGCAAGCTCCTCGGTCGTGAGGTTAATCACAAACTCGCCAGTGCGACGTATGATATCGTAGGAGTGGCGCTCCTTACGCACCGAGATATAGCACATCGGCGGGTTGGTACACACAGTACCTGTCCACGCCACGGTGAGCAGGTTATACTCCTCGGGCGTAGCTCCCGAGCTCACCAACACCGCAGGTAGCGGATAGATAAGCGTACCTGGTTTCCACGACTCTTTACCCATTTGTATAGCTTTGTTTATTAATCACTTACCTGCACCTGTTCAATATCGTTATGTATATCCCAACCACTCTGTATCGTTGCTCTGGCGTGGTAGCCCATACGTTCTACGACATCGGGGTGCTCACGTGCCACGTTCCTAAAGCGGGCGTCACCCTCAGCCTCAAGGTCATAGAGCGTATCGGTATTACTCGTCGGACTGTGCACATAGAGCCACTTACGGCTGCGGCAAGCAAAGTAGTTTGCCGAGGAGTAGACAACATACTCGCGACTCTCAGTAGTTAGGTCAATGCCCATAGCTCTGTTGTAGTACTCCTTGCCGAGCATCGAGATTGCCGTAGGTGTTATATCTGCCTGCGCAGCAATATCTGTACGAATCTCAGGAGATATATGCTTGGGCGAATAGAAGAGCAAGGGTATATGAAAGATGCTCTCGCTCATAACATAATCTTCACGCACAAAGCGACCGTGATCCGACGTGATGACAAAGAGTGTTTCGTCGAACCACTCCTTTGCGGATGCCATCTCCAAGAAACGGTTCATCGCCCAGTCCCCATACTCTATGGCACGCTCCTCATCGTCCATAGCCTTAGGGGTGAAACCCTCGACTGTAGGGGGATTAAATGGCGCGTGGTTAGTGCATGTGAGCAGTAGTGCCACAACGCTGTTTCCCTCGCGTTGCTCGGCATCTATCTGCTGAAGTGCGTAGTCATACATCACATGGTCATCAACACCCCAAATATCATCGGTTTCAACGCCATAGTCGTCTCTAGATATTATACGCTCGAAGCCTTGCATTCGCAGAAAACTCGCCACGTTATCGAAGTTATGGTCGTGTGGCACAAAGAACATCGTTGTCAGCGCCTCACGCCCCGAGAGCTGCTCGTAGATAGTACCTAGAGGGTGTTGCATACCATCCTTGAGTGGATGCAGATCGAGATATGGAGGCATAGAGGCAACAAGACCATAGATGCCATAGCTTGTCTGCGTGCTCGTCGAGTATGCCTTCTCGAAGTAGAGTCCCTGCGTGATCAACCTATCGAGATTTGAGAGCAACCCTTTAGTGTCGCCCTCACGCTGAAGACGCTCAGCAGAGTTTCCCTCCTGCACGATGATGACAACATTTTTCCACGGTGAGGGCTTAGCATCAACTCTCTTTGCAAGGTGCTCATCACGCCCCAGCTCGTTGCATACATAGGCATAAGCCTCGGCGGAGTCCATCATCGGGAATATTCGGTTGTAGTTCGATAGAAGCCCCGCAACAAATGGCTCTACGGGGTTTATTCCCAACGTGTTGATAAAGCCATTGTCCGATATGGCCGCCTCGAAGCCCTTCAACGGACGAACATTAAACGACATCCCTCGCACCGTGAATGGGATAAGCCCGCCCAACAAGAGTACATATATGATTGTACGCATACGATTATCCTCACAAGGCTCGTAGAGACCATAGTGGCGTGCAAGACGTAGTGTGAAGATGCTATACAGCACCACCACAACTAGGGTGACAACAGCATATGCAACATAGCCTCTATCGCCGAGGACAAGCTCTACGGCCTGAGCAGCATCGGTAGATAGATAGCCAAGAGCTAGCGTTGGGTTTATATGGTAGTGCGAGTAGTCGTAAAATGGGATATCGACAATGTCGAGCATCAAGGCAAACGACATCAGCACCACCGTAGACCACGCAGCAATCGCCCCAAACACCCTACTGCTACGCCCAACAATAGCCCCAACACCTATCACGGCGAGGGGCAGCAACAGCAGCTTGGTGATAAACGATATATCGAACCTCACACCCCAAAACAACGCCTGAAGCACCAAACAAAGGCTACTATCCACACCCACATTAACAAGATCGAGGTTGTCGAGAAGTAGTGCTATGCGTATGAGTGAGAATAGCACAAGACCCACCACCGTAGTACACAATATGAAGCGCACATGCCGTGGTGGTGCGATATAACGCAGTATGGTCGTAAGCCTCTCTACCCTCATGTTAGTACGTAAATACAAACTGTTAGTTGCCGTCGTATCCCGTATCCTCAAGTAGGTTTTCAGACGATGCGGCAGCCACGGCGAGTTCGTCGCAGCGGTTGTTCTCCACCGTTGAGGCGTGACCCTTGACCCATACGAAGCGCACGTTATGCTCACGATAGATGCGCAAGAAACGCATCCACAGGTCGGGGTTCTTCTTACCCTTGAAGCCTGTACGCTCCCACCCTACTATCCACTTCTGGTTTACCGCCTCGACGACATACTTCGAGTCGGAGTATACCGTGACGTTGCTACCACGAAAGCGCAACGCCTCAAGTGCCACACATACAGCCATAAGCTCCATGCGGTTGTTTGTCGTTAGGCGGAAGCCCTGAGATAGCTCCTTGCGGTGAGGTCCTGAGAGCAGCACGATGCCATAGCCTCCACGCCCGGGGTTGCCGAGCGCAGAGCCATCGGTATATATGGTGATATCGGCAGCCATTACTTAAGGGCGTTTATCTGCTCCTTGATAGCTGCAATCTTAGCCTCGGCATCAGCCTGCTTAGCACGCTCGTTGGCAACAACCTTCTCGGGTGCCGACTGTACAAAGCGCTCGTTAGAGAGCTTCTTCATCACCGATGCGAGGAATCCCTCAAGGTACTCAAGGTCGGCTGTTAGCTTCTTAATCTCTGCCTCCTTGTCGATGCTACCCTCCAATGGTATGAAGTACTGCGTGGTCTTCACGATGAATGCTGCAGCTGCGGCATCCTTCTCCGCGATAGCCTCGACAGCCTCAATGCCACCGAGCTTAACAACAGTAGCGATAAACTCTGCGGGGAAGTTCTCGTCGGCGATATATCGTAGCTTGAGAGCCTCACGCTGAGGGATATTCTTCTGCTTACGCACGTTACGTATTGCTGATACAATCTCCTCGGCGAGGGCGAAGCGTGCCAAAATCTTAGCATCTGCCTCGCGCTCAGCCTTAGGCTGCTGCGCGATGACAATAGACTTAACATCAGCCTCAGGCTTGAGGTCCTGCCATATCTCCTCTGTCACGAATGGCATGAATGGGTGCAACAGACGCAACAGCTCATCGAAGTAGTGCTTTGTACGTGCTATTGTCTGGGCGTCGATAGGAGCTTGATATGCAGGCTTCACAATCTCGAGGTACCAGCCGCTGAAGTCATCCCAGAATAGGCGGTAAAGCTCCGTGAAGGCCTCCGAGATACGATACTGCTCCATGTCGTGGTTGATGCGCTCGATACGCTCGAGCATAACCTCGTCAAACCATGTTATTGCCTGCTTTGCAGCATCGGGCTGAGCTATGGTAGTGTCCACCTCCCACATATTGATAAGACGGTATGCGTTCCATATCTTGTTGCAGAAGTTACGTCCCTGCTCGCATAGTGCCTCGTCGAACATCACGTCGTTGCCCGCCGATGTAGACATAAGCATAGCCACACGCATGCCATCAGCGCCATACTTCGCGATAAGGTCTAGTGGGTCTGGCGAGTTACCAAGCTGCTTCGACATCTTACGTCCGAGCTTATCACGCACAATACCTGTGAAGTATACGTTCTTGAAAGGACGCTCCGAGCGCCACTCGTAGCCCGCCATGATCATACGTGCCACCCAGAAGAAGATGATATCGGGACCTGTGATAAGGTCGTTTGTTGGGTAGTAGTACTCAATCTCTGGGTTGTTAGGATAGCGAATACCGTCGAACACAGATATAGGCCACAACCATGATGAGAACCATGTGTCGAGGACATCCTCATCCTGGCGTAGGTCTGCCATGGTGAGCGATGGATCCTTCTCGCGAGCCAATGCCAAAGCCTCCTCAGCGGTCTCTGCCACTACGTAGCCACCCTTCGGGAGGTAGTATGCAGGGATGCGCTGACCCCACCATAGCTGACGCGAGATACACCAATCCTTGATGTTCTCCATCCAGTGGCGATATGTATTCTTATACTTTGCAGGCACAAACTTGATTATATCCTCCAATACAGCCTTTGTCGCGGGCTTTGCAAGCTCCTCCATAGACAAGAACCACTGCATCGAGAGCTTAGGCTCGATGGCTACGCCTGTACGCTCCGAGTAACCCACATTGTTGGTGTAAGGCTCTACCTTCTCCATAAGACCAGCTGCCGTGAGGTCGCCCTCGATAACGCGGCGGCACTCGAAACGCTCCATGCCCACGTACATGCCTACCTTGTCGTTGATAGTGCCGTTGTCGTTGAAGATGTCGATAGCCTCAAGACCATACTTCTCGCCGAGCATATAGTCGTTCACATCGTGTGCAGGGGTCACCTTCAAGGCACCTGTACCAAACTCGAGGTCTACATACTCGTCGCGAATAACAGGTATTGAGCGACCTACCAAAGGCACTATTACACGTGCATCAGCGGGTAGGTCCTTGTAGCGCTCGTCGTTAGGGTTGACACAGAGGGCAGTATCGCCAAGGATGGTCTCAGGACGTGTTGTTGCCACGACGATATACTTGTCGGTGCCCTCAATCTTATAGCGTAGGTAGTAGAGCTTACCCTGCGACTCCTTGTATATTACCTCCTCGTCCGAGAGTGCTGTGCATGCCGAAGGGTCCCAGTTCACCATGCGCACGCCACGATAGATGCGACCCTTGCGGAAGAGGTCTACAAATACCTTAATTACGCCCGCTGTGCGAGGCTCGTCCATGGTAAAGCATGTACGCTCCCAGTCGCACGAAGCTCCGAGCTTGCGGAGCTGCTGGAGGATTATGCCACCATGCTTCTCCTTCCACTCCCAGGCGTGCTTTAGGAACTCCTCACGCGTGAGTGTCGACTTGTCGATGCCCTCCGCCTTGAGCTTGGCAACCACCTTTGCCTCGGTAGCTATTGATGCGTGGTCTGTTCCTGGCACCCAGCAGGCATTCTTGCCCTGCATACGCGCGCGACGCACCAACACATCCTGGAGTGTGTTGTTGAGCATATGACCCATGTGTAACATACCAGTCACGTTGGGTGGTGGAATTACAATTGTGTAGGGCTCGCGAGCATCAGGCTCCGAGTGAAAAAGGTTTTGCTCCATCCAGAAATCATACCATTTCTGTTCTATGAGCTCGGGTGAATACTTATCTGCTAGCTGCATAACTCTTTATATTTTTGTTTGTTACGTTTCAACGACAAGATGCGCACGCGTATATATAGGCACACACAACCGACAAAGATAATTAAAAAAATTGAAATATGCAAAGCGAGCATGGCAATATCATGGCATCTTTTGTTTTAGCACCATTAAGACAATTAGACATTGGGACATCATGAGGTCGGGTATCGCCGTTATCTCACACTCAATCAGGTTCAACTTGCTAAAAAAATCGCCGTAATCTATTGCATGTGAGCGAAAAATTATTACCTTTGCACGTCCTGTATGATAACATTGAATATGGTTGGTGAGAGTGATGTGGTTAAATATTTCTGCACGCTATCACTCATGCAGAGGCTAATGCTTTGAATAACAATTATTTACTTATATTATTAGTTCAGGTTAATTATGATCAAAAAAGCATTTTTTGAGGAGTACACAGCTCCTGAGATGGAGGTTATCTCAATGGTTGTTGAGGCTGGCTTCACGTTATCTGCTGGTTTCGATGATTCGACAGAGGATGATTATGGTGATTTTTAAAAACTATTGTAACGATGAAAAATCTATTTAAAAGTTTGATGCTCGTTGCAGTAGCTGCAATGACATTTACAGCTTGCCAGAATGACAATGGCGAGATGGATATGTTGGTTAAGAAGACTGTTGTTACTGGTGTAGCATCTTTGGGCGATGATACTCGTTCGGGGTTTGTTGGCTCTGAGACTATCGAGAATGGCGATGGTACTACTACCATCTACAAGTCGGCATGGGATGGTACTGAGACTATCAAGCTCTTTGCCGAAAATGGCTTGGAGACTACTGCTAACATTGATGCTGAGGGTAAGTTCACCGCTGAGTTTGAGGGCGAGCTTCCTGAGTCTTTCTTCATGACAGTATGTTCTCCTGCTGAGTCATGGTCAAGTCAGTACACTTGCACCATTCCACAGGAGCAGACTCCGCTTGCTGATACCGTAGACCCTGCAGCACATATTGTTCAGGCGCAGAATGTCAATGTTTCTGGTGGTACAGCAGACTATTTCAAGATGCAGCACATGGTAGCTTATGGTAAGATGACCGTAAACACTCCTGCTGAATTTGTTATCGACCACGTTGATATCGAGCTTAACGGTGAGTGGTATCACGTTGAAAAGAGCCTTAGCTACACCATCAATGCCGACGAGGTTGAGGATAACACATTCTGGTTTGCTACTGATGCTATCGAGGTTGCAGACTTTACTGTTATAGCTTACGATGCTGAGGGCAACGCCTACTCTAAGAGCGTAACCATTCCCGAGGGTCGCGAGTTGTCGTTCACATACGGTGGAGTATCTAAGTTCTCAGTATCTAACCTTGAGGTTTACGAGGAGCCTGCAGCGTTTACAAGAGCATACACTTCAAACGCATATTACGCTTCAGACTACGTTATTATGTTTGAGGGTCCAATTGGTACTTTGAAGACCAACCCATGTGGTATAACTACATCTAATTGGGAGCTAATACCAGGTGTATACGATGTGGCGGCATCTAGCAATTGTTTCTACAATGGCAATTGGACTGCGTTTAACAATGTTTCTTCGACCAGTGGTACTATTTCAGTATCAGTTGTAGATGGAATGTATCACTTTGAATTTAATATCAAGCTAGTAGATGGAACTACATTTGTAGAGACATACACTGGCCTTGTTGAGGGTTTGAATCTGCCTGATATGCGTCAGGCTCTTGCAAAACCAAATGTCAATGCAACAGTTGATGGCAAAACAATTACAATCTCATGGGATGCCGTTGAGAATGCTGAGGGTTACCTTGTTGAGTGTACATCAAGCAGTGATATCAATCCAATCTCGACAACAGAGACGACTGTAACTATCACTGTTCCAAGCTACGACTACTACTCATTCTCAGTTCAGGCTGTTGTAAGCGAGGATAGTGCAACCTATCGTTCATCTGAGAAGGCATACGTCGAGTATTATGATCCACGTATAGTTCTTTCTGCACCTACAAACATAACTGCAACTGTTGACGGTCCATCTGTAACTATCTCATGGGATGCTGTTGAGGGTGCTGACGGTTATCAGCTACGATACTATTTGAATGGTAATCAAGTCGTTGATGTTGATGATACAACCATTACAATTGATCTCGGCTATAACCAAAGCAATCTTTGGATTTATGTATCCTCTGTAGCTGACGATACCAACGATACATATCGTTCATCGGGGCCTTGGGATGCATCTGTTGAGGTTAGCACAGGCAAGGATCCTAATGTGTTAGCAGACAACATCCTTGAGAGTGTGAGTGTTAAATCAGACTATATAGAGTTCTATAGAAGTTATGTCGGAGACGGCTCTTCTCACTCTTCGAACACCACTGCATCACTGCGTATTTATATGCACAGTAATGATAGAGGTAATAACTATATCAATACTGGAGAATATTCATGTGTGGGTTCGGGTGCCTCTGTTCCTACAGCTGCGGGTACGGTGAATATGAGATTTAACAAGGATACTTATTGGGGATGGTATGCTACTGCTAACGCAAGCTCAACACTGAGTGTTCGTATTGTAGATAACGAATATGTTATTATTGCAACAATCAATGGTGAGACATGGGGTTATAAGGGTATGCCCGATGGTTGGGTAGCTCCTGAGGGCAGTGGAAATGAAGAACCCGAAAATCCAGGCGAAGGTGGTGGAGACGAGACAGATGAGAATGTGTTAGGCTCTGAGAACAATCCATATACCTTTACTACATCTTCGGTAGATTCAGGTAACTGGCTTTTGAAATTCTCTGGTGCTGAGGATGGAGCATCATTGCAGTTGGGCCTACATAGCACTGACTTGTCAAGACTAGAAGGCAATAGCACACTATCTTTATCTACTACTTGGTATTATTCCGACCATAAGTATACTTTGAACGGCACAACATACACTTGGACGGATTTCGCAACAAATTCTACTGCTTCTGTTACTAAGGTCGGTAGTACTTATACCTTCAAGTTTAAGATTACAGTTAGCGGTCAGAGTACATACTACATTGCCGAGATAGCAAATTAGTTGTAATAACAATACACTTTTTTCGGAGCTTCCCTTGTGGGAGGCTCCGATTTTTTTTGATTGATAATTAAGACAATTGAGACCTTTAAGACCTTTAAGACAATTAAGATGGTTGCGGACAAGGCGTGGTACCCAACCTCGTAATGGTCCTAATGGTCTTAACGATCCTAACGGTCCTAAATAATAAGACAATTGAGACCTTTAAGACAATTAAGATGGCCACGGACAACGTGTGATACCCGTCCTCGTAATGGTCCTAATGGTCTTAACGATCCTAACGGTCCTAAAAAAATTGAGACCTGTGAGACCTTTAAGACAATTAAGATGGTCACGGACAACGGTGATACCCGACCTCGTAATGGTCTTAATGGTCCTAACGATCCTAATGGTCCTAAAAAAATAAGACCTGTGAGACCTTTAAGACAATTAAGATGGCCACGGACAACGCGTGATACCTGACCTCGTAATGGTCCTAATGGTCTTAACGATCCTAACGGTCCTAAAAAATAAGACAATTGAGACCTTTAAGACAATTAAGGCGGTTGCGGACAAGGCGTGGTACCCGACCTCGTAATGGTCCTAATGGTCTTAATGATCCTAACGGTCCTAAAAAAATCAATAAAAAATCAACAAAACACTTGCAACAAAAGCCAATTATAGCTATCTTCGTGGAAAATAGCACATTATGTCACCCAACCACATAAACCTCAACTCAAACTATCACAAGCTACTATGCTACCAAAAGAGTGTGGTGGTATACGACCTCACATACCACTTTTGCAGTCGCTTTATCGACAAGCACGACCGCACCTACGACCAGATGATACAGGCGGCACGCTCCGGCAAGCAGAACATCGTTGAGGGTTATGGCGATTTGGCAACATCCAAAGAGATGGGCATAAAGCTATTCAACGTAGCACGTGCCAGTCTAATGGAGCTTGCCGAAGATTACAGCGACTACCTACGTGTGCGAGGGCTACGACGCTGGGAGAGTAACTCGCAAGAGATGGCGACAATGACCCAATTGGGAGCGACGCATAACGACCCACAATACTTTGTATCCTTAGCAGAGAACCGTTCGGATGAAATCATCGCCAACATGGCATTAGTGCTTATCAGGCAGGCACATAGCCTACTCTGCAAATATGTAGACAAGGTAAGCGAGAACTTTGCCACAGAGGGTGGCTTTCGTGAGCAGATGACCTCCATAAGGCTCAAAAACCGTCAATAACACTCTACATCGGAGCTTCCCATCGGGAGGCTCCGATTTTTTTTTTGATAATTAAGACAATTGAGACCTTTAAGACAATTAGGATGGCCACGGACAACGTGTGATACCCGACCTCGTAATGGTCCTAATGGTCTTAACGATCCTAACGATCCTAACGG
>X129_Alpine_Ibex__coassemble_110_pt1 | contig 10965 bp, 8 predicted proteins | sample X129_Alpine_Ibex__metabat2_low_PE_004 | metagenome-assembled genome bin X129_Alpine_Ibex
CCTCTCTTAACGCTGTTACGGGTATCGCTAGTGGGGAGACCTTCAATACCTACTCATACGCTGTAGCAAAGGATGCTCCTTACACTAAGGGCTACGATGAGGTGGATGCAAATATGACTCTCTTCGCAGACTATATCCTCGCTGCTGACGAGACTATCGGTGCTCGTGAGGTTAACTTCAAGATGACGGTTATAGGTGAGGATGATCGCGAGATCTTTACTCAGGACTTCAGCACCCAGATTCCTTTGCAGCGTAACCACCTGACTACAATCGTAGGTAACTTGCTTACTGCAAATAGCGATATTACTATCTCTATCGACGACGATTTCGATGGCGAGTATATCCGCAATTGGGACGATGAGGCTGTTCAGATCGAGGATGGTAACTGGGGCGTTGGTGTTCTCAATGCCAATCGTAACTACGAGTTCGTTATCAACGATGGTGTGAATGACTTCACTTTGATCGTTCCTAAGAGCGCTGTAAACCAGACTACTGGTAAGCTATCACCTGTAGGTAAGGCTCAGTTCGTAGCTTCTGAGGCAGAGCTCGATAAGAATACCTTCACTATCACTGGTTTGGAGGTTGATCCTACGCGTGCTGCTCAGGCTGCAACCGTAGTTGATGGTACAATGCGCGTTAGCAACTATAACGATGGCGTACAAGTTCAGTTAGACCTCTACTACTCGTTCGCACCTGAGGCTGATCCTGTCGAGTACAAGAATATCCGCTTCGAGTTCACAGGCGATGCTGTAGCCAAGACCTCTATCGAGGCTCCTGTCGTTAAGGCTGAGGTTGCGGGCAATGTAGTAGCTCTTACTTGGGATGCTGTTAAGAATGCTGGCACATACACAGTGATTGTTGCCAACGAGATGCCAGTAGTTCTTGAGGAGTGCGAGTACACCTTCACTGGTGAGTTTGCTACCGAGTACACATTCAACGTTGTGGCTGTTCCTGCTGACGAGGAGAAGTACTACACATCTGAGGCTACCGTAGTTACTGTTACTACCGATGCTGAGCCTGTAGCTCTTGCAACTCCTGTTGTGACTGCTGTTGCTAAGGAGAACACCGTAACTCTTACTTGGGATGCCGTAGAGAATGCTGCTGCATACTCTATCACTGTTGGCACTGAGATGCCTGTAGTTACTGAGGAGACTACCTATGTATTCACTGGTGAGTACGAGACTGAGTACACATTCAACGTTGTGGCTATTCCTGCTGACGAGGAGAAGTTCGAGGCTTCTGAGGCTGCTACTGTAACTGCAACTACCGAGGCTGCTCCAGCTGTTGAGCCTACTTACACTACTGTTGCTGAGTTCTTGGCAGCTGCTGAGGATGACACAGTTTACACTCTTAAGGGTACTATCACTGCTGTTACTAATACTACATATGGTAACTTCGACCTTACTGACGAGACTGGTACTGTTCTTATCTACGGTTTATGCAGCCCAGAGGGTGCTCAGAAGTACTGGGCAGAGTCAGGCGCAAAGATCGGTGATGATATCGTAGTTAAGACTATTCGTACATCATACAACAATGCTCCTCAGGGTAAGAACGCTATCTTCGTAGAGCTTCTCCCTGGCACACTTGCTTTCTGGTCATTTGATGCAACTGCAACATCGTTCACAGCTGCTGGTGGCGATAAGAAGATTGGCTTGGCTATCTACAATGCTACTGCCGAGGTTGTTGCAACATCAGACAACGCACAGTTCACTGCAGCTTATGCTGATGGTGCTTTGACCATCACAGCTCTTGAGAACACTGCTGAGGAGGTTATTGAGGGTAACATCACTGTTACTTGCGGTGACTTGTCTCAGGTTGTTGCTGTATCGCAGGCTGCTGCTTCATCAGGCGCTCAGACTGCTGTCGAGGCAGAGGTTGTATTTACAAAAGATAACCGTACTACATACACCTCATCACAGCAGGTGTTCGAGGCTAACAATATCAAGGTAATCAACGATAAGGCTTCTTCTTCAAGCAATGTAGGTGACTATGCAGAGCCTGCTCGTTTCTACAAGAGTTCAAAGATTACCGTTTCTGCTCCTGGTAACATCTCAACCATTGTCTTCGATTGCAACAGCGCAAGCTATGCAACAGCATTGCAAAACTCTGGCTTGACAGGTACTGTTAGCGTTTCATCTGACAAGGTGACTGTTACACTTGATGGCTCATCAAATGAGTATGTGATTAGCTCTTTGACTGGCGGTCAGGTACGTATGGATAGCGTAACTGTAACTTATTTGCAGTAATATATTATCTTCACTTTATAAAGGCACTCGGCTTCGGTCGGGTGCTTTTTTGTTATGCTTATGTAGCGTACCTAAAAATTATTTCGTACCTTTGGCGTCATAATGACGCTCCTACAACAATAACCTCTTACATCAAAGTAGGTTTTAAGTGGTGGAAAGTCACAACTTTTTACTATCTTCGTTCTAAGGCATGGAGTAATTTTTGTCAAAGCATAATAATGTGGCTACGTTGGCACAAGCCATGAGCTATACCTATAATATATATATTATGAGTACCATTCTATCAATAAAGAGTAAGTCTGATATCTTTGTCGGGCGCATCCACGAGGGCATTGATAAGTTCCTTCGTGGCGAACGCGTGATTGTAATTACCGATGCCAACATCGATCGTCTATATCATAGTATCGTGGGTCGCTATGAGCATATTATCGTGGGGCATGGCGAGGGTAACAAGAATCTCGTTACGGTGCAAAATGTATATCAGCGTCTTATGGATATGGGTGCTGACCGTTCGACTACACTTCTGGGCATTGGTGGTGGCATTGTCACGGACATCACAGGATATGTAGCCTCAACGTTTATGCGTGGCGTAGATTTTGGCTTTATCTCCACATCGCTGCTAGGACAGGTAGATGCCTCGATAGGCGGCAAGAATGGTGTGAATGTGGCTCACTATAAAAATATGGTAGGCACCTTTGCGCAGCCACGCTTTGTGATCTCCGATGTCGAGCTCCTAAAGACACTTCCCGAGAGGGAGCTACGTGCAGGTATGGCTGAGGTCATTAAGATGGCGATAGTAGGCGATAGCGAGCTCTTTGACTATGTAGAGGAAAATTTCACCGAGGAGAGCTACGCGCAGAGCGATATCATGCAGCGTATAGTCCTCGACTCGGCACGCCTTAAGGCAGATATCGTCGATCGTGATGAGTGCGAGAGAGGTCTACGTCGTGTGCTAAACCTCGGACATACCGTGGGACATGCCATCGAGAAGTGCAGTCGTCAGTTTAATCACGGCGAGGCGGTGGCGATAGGACTATCGCAGATTGCTCAACTATCGCATCGTCTAGGTATGCTCTCTATGGAGGAGCGTGATCGTATAGAGGCGCTGCTGCGTCGCGTGGGCTTCGATCTTAACATGCCTGTGCCAATGGCAGATGTTATGCGCGAGATGCGTTATGATAAGAAGCGTAGTAACGATATTCTACGTGTGGTGCTAATCGAGAAAATAGGTTGTTGTAAAATTGTTGAAATGCCTCTCAAAGAGCTTGAGCGATATTTTATTTCGGAGTGATAATGAAACGTGCATATATACTTCTTGCCGATGGTTTCGAGTGTGTCGAGGCTTTGGCACCCATCGATGTGATGTTCCGTGCTGGTGTTGATCTTCGACGTGTGGCTGTGGGTAAAGACCTTGATGTTACCTCGTCGCATGGTCTTGTGACGTTACGGTGCGATACGTCTATTGATAGGGTAGATCTTAGCGATGGTGATGCCATAATTCTACCTGGAGGCAATCCCGGATATATAAATCTTCGTGAGTCGGAGGCTGTGTGTCGAGCTGTCGGAGAGTATTACCGCTCAGGACGCCTTGTTGCGGCAATCTGTGGTGCCCCCACGGTGCTTGCTGCCGCGGCTGTGGCACGCGGATGTAACATCACGTGTCATAGCAGTGTGATCTCGGAGATGGGCGACTATCGCTATGTAGCTCAGAGTGTTGTCGAGGATGCTAATCTCATTACCGCATCGGGTGCTGGACACTCTGTAGCCTTTGCCATTGCTGTGGCACGCAGATTAGTTGATGCCGAGACGCTGTCGCGCACGTGTCACGGCATGGAGCTATAGACCATGTGCGCAACACGCAAAGAGGCTCCCTAGGAGGTGCTAAAGATGAAAATCACCCCTGTCAGAACTCTATCTGGCAGGGGTGAAATCGTATAATGTAGAGTATCTATATTGCCTCTTTTTCTTATGCTCCTCACTCTTACTTGTTGCCCTCAGGGTTATCGTTGCGGCGAAGGTCGTTCTTGCGCATCAGCTTGCGTATAGACTGCGACAAGCGCTCGGGATCTATGTTGCGCTTGATCTCTGAGTCGTGAGCCAGAGATATGCCGCCAGTCTCCTCCGATACGGCGATGATGATGGCGTCCGATACTTCGCTCATGCCGAGTGCAGCACGATGACGCATGCCATAAGCCTTTGGAACGTTTTGCTGTGTGACGGGAAGAACACACTTGGCAGCAACCACTCGATCGCCGCTTATTACCATGCCTCCATCGTGTAGTGGAGCATTCTTAAAGAATATATTCTCGATAAGTGCCGTAGAGACCTTTGCATCGATATTGATGCCACTCTCCTCGACAATACCCAAATCGTTGGACTGCTTGATGATGATTAGTGCTCCCACCTTCTGCTCACCCATCTCTCGGCACGCATCAACAATTGGTTGTAGGTTGATATCCTGCTCTGTTTTACGATTTCGGAAGTTAAAGATGCGTGTGAGCCACTCGAAGCGTTCACGATGGCGACCTATAACCTGTAGGAAGTGGCGAATCTCGGGCTGAAAGATGATGATTATGGCGATAACTCCGACAGAGATTATCTGTCCTAGAATTGTCGAGAATAGCACAAGGTTAAATGTCTTGACCAATATCCACAGTAGGTAGATAAAGAATATGCCAAGCATGATATAGGGGGCGCTGGTACCCTTCATAGCGCGGTATACGCCATAGAGAAGCGATGCCACTAAAAGAATATCAATAAAGTCGACAAATGTGAATGGTATAAAGCCCATAATTAATTCGTTGTGTGTCGCCTTTAGGCAGTGTTTGGGGATTATTATGTGAAGAAGTGCGTGAATAAGAGTGACCTAAAAGGTCTATTCTAAACGAAAACCCTCTCGGTCACTCTATTCAAAGTGTTAAAACATCGGTTGGGGTTACTCTGCCTTAGTCTCAGTAAGTGCCCCTGCCTCGTAAAGCTCGTCGATCTTTGCGAGTACGAGTGATGAGATGTTGAGACCATCAGCCGCGTCAACAACCATCATCGAGTTTACGATCATCTTGTAGCGACCATCTGCATTGATCTCGTCGATAGCCTTCTTTACAAGCTCGCTAAAGCGGTTTTCGAGTACCACATACTCCTCGCCAAGCTGCTGGTCTTCAAGCTGTAGAGCCTCGCCCTCCTCCTGAGTCTTCTTCTGGAATGATGCTATGTTTGCCTGAAGGTTCTGCGAGCGCTTCTCAAGTTCCTGGCTCTTGGTCTGAGCATTGAGTGTGGTGATAAGACCCTTCTGGTAGTCAGACTGTAGTTTAGCACCATCCTGCTGAAGTTTGTTCTGCTCGTATGCCAAGCCCTGCTCACGCTTTGCCCACTCCTCCTGTGCTGCGGCTACCTTCTGCTGATAAGCCTGAACGCGCTCCTCGAGAGGTTTACCCTCGTTGAGAAATATCTTGCTAGACTTAAACATTGCGTCGAGGTCGATATATACGATGTCGCCGCTCTTAACACACTCGGTAGAGTCGGGGAGAACGACAACCTCCTCAGAGGTGCCTGTAGTCGTTGTCGACTTTGCCTCCTTATCGCCACACGATACAAGCATTGCTGCAATGGCGCATGCAAACAAAAGTGTCTTTTTCATAATAATATGTCAATTTTAGTTAAAAATCAGTTTCAAAAGGCAAAGATAGAAAAAAAATATTTACTTTTGTAGAAATTTTGATAATATTTTTTGTGACTTGAGAGCACTATGTATGAATATATAACAGGCAAACTTACCGAGGCTACACCCACCTATGCTATTGTCGAGGCTCATGGTGTGGGGTACTTTATAAATGTATCGTTGAAGACATATTCTGAGATCGAGCATGCCGAGCATGCTAAACTCTTTGTGCATTTCATTGTTCGCGAGGATCAGCAGACACTCTTTGGCTTTAGTACCAAGCTCGAACGAGAACTCTTCCGCCAGCTTATTAGTGTCTCGGGTGTAGGTGGTAACACTGCCCGCATGATACTGTCAACCTATACGCCTCAAGAGCTTCAGTCTATAATCTCGTCAGAGAATGCTGTGCTGCTTAAGAATGTCAAGGGATTAGGGTTGAAGACTGCTCAGAAGATTATAGTCGAGCTCTCGGGTAAGATGATTGAGCTTGGTGCCAGTGATTTGATGTGTGATGTGTCGCGTAAGGGTGCTCACCCCGAGTCGTACGATGAGGCACTTGCGGCACTCTCGATGCTTGGTTTTCAGAAGAGCGCCTCGGAAAAGGTGCTCGGCAACATCTTTAAGGAGCATCAAAATATCGGTGTCGAGGATGCTATACGCATGGCACTAAAGAGCCTTTAACCGATTTTTAATTTCATTAAAAAGTTAATAGTTGCAAAATAATTATTAACTTTGTGCGATTATATGTGTATGAAGAGAGTTTATCGTATAGCTATGTCTATTGTTGCGGCTGTCGTCGCAACGTTTGTTGTGTCGTGTAGCAATGAGACCGACACTACACTTAACTCACAACAGAAGGCGATACAAAACTATCTTACAGGCGCTCACCAGCCACGACTTATTGCTGAGGAGGATCTGGACCACTCACTCGACGACGAGCCACAGTTCTATTCTCATTGGGGGCTAGACATCTTTCGCTATATATCGACCTATTATGCCGAGGGGCGCGACTCTAAGCCCATGGCTGAGCCTGGTGACGAGCTGAAGATTGCATATACCGCATATATCTTTACGAGTGGTAAGCCTGCGGTGGCAAATATATTTGCTACAAACGAGCAGGAGTCGATCGACCAGCTTAAGGCGCTTGGTCTCAATACCACTTACGAATGGACTACCGATCCATATCAGTTTACGCTTGGCGGTGATGAGGTGTTGGATTCTCTTCAGACAGCACTTGAGGGGTGTCGTGAAGGTGATAGTGTAGAGGTATATCTAACATTTGAGGCAGCGTATGGTAAGGACTATATTGGCAATGTGCCTAGCAAGTCGGCGCTGATGTGGGATATCGATATTATTGGTGTAACGAAAAAGTAAGATTGTATGAATTATAGCTTTAAGCTCGTATCACTTCTCATGGTATTGCTACTATCCGTGGTGTCGTGTGTAAAGGAGCCTACGATGGATGCTGTGGATATTGAGCAACGTTCGCTTGCGGCGTGGATCGAGAAGTTTCGTCCAGATCTCAAAGATTGCTATCAGGAGGAGGGTGGATACTATGTTGAGATCATTGAAGAGGGTCATCAGGACTCATTGCCAGTGACAGGCAAGGATGTGTGGTTGTGGTATGACTTTACGGGACGTGACTTGGCGGGAAATATCTATGAGACACGTGACTATAAGAAGGCTATGCAGCTAAATACTTATACCAACTATACTCGTTATATCCCCACCTATCGCTTTAGCGGTAAGGAGTCAACGACGATGATGGAGGGTACCTATCTGGCAACATTCAACAAGCTGAAGATTGGAGATAGAGAGGTGGAAGTGCGCTATGGTACTGAGATGGTGCTATATCTTCCTTCGTCTATAGTATCATCTACAGAGTCTAGTAATGGTGGTTACGAGGGACAGTATTCGTTGGATGATTCTAAACCAATGATTGTGCATATGAAGGTGTATGGTCATGTGGCTAACCCTGTGGCATACGAGGGTGAGTGTGTGGATACATTTGCTGAGGCAAACGGAGGTATATGCACGGAGCATAAGGCTGAGAAGGAGGATGGTGATGCTGAGGCTGCGTCACGCCGTAGAATAACACGTGCCGAGGATGGTGGCGAAGAGGAGGTCGATACACGCCCTCTAGAGTTTTTCGATGGTCGCTGGCATCAGCCTATCGATACACTCGAGCAGCTATATGTTAACTACTCGTATACGCCCAAAACACGCACATTCAAGTTCGATGTGCTTGGTCGTGATACGCTTAAGTATGAGAATGAGGATAACTATACTAAGGGTAGTGTCTATGGCACAGATATCGACACACGAATTAATGAGGTGCTTATCGAGCGCTTTGGTGAGGGTATCACCAGAGATGAGGTTCTTACCACCGACTCATTGAATACTAAGAGCCGTGCACAGGTATGGTATATTGGTCGCTTCCTCGATGGTTTCATCTTCGATACTAACATTGATGAGGTTAAGGAGATTATCTATGGTGAGGTTGCCACCGAGGGTACGGCAATATCATTTACTATGGGCGACCCATTGGAAAATAGCTATATCCTTGCTTGGAACTATGCAATACCTACACTGCGTATTGGTCAGTGGGCAGCGATACTCTCTGTGTCTACATATGGTTATGGCATCTCGGGTCAGGTGGGTACCCACACAACTACCACAACAGGCGGTAATGATAGTGCCTACTACGACTACCTAAATTATATGAACTACATGAACTATATGAATGGATATTATGGCTATGGCTATGGCAACAGCATGTATAATTATGGCTACTACGGTTATAACCCATACTACTATGGCTATTCATCGTCAAACGATACATCTACAACGCTGACTACCACGTCAACAGAGATTCCGGCATATAGCCCATTGTTATTCCAGGTCTTTGTGAAGTAGTGTAGTGATTATGATATTATTGGGGTCGCCTCTCTTAAGCAGGTGACCCCAATTTCTATTAGTATCCACCTAGTGGCTATATCAACTCCTTGACATCCACCTCGGTGATGTGTCCCTTGGCAAAGAGTATGGTGCGCGATGGGAACTCCTCGATGAGCGATATGTTGTGTGTTGACATTACCACAGCGCAGCCTCGCTTGGCGATCTTATGAAATATCTCCATGATGCCACCTGCTGTCACTGGGTCGAGATTTCCTGTGGGCTCATCTGCGAGAATGAGCTTTGGATTGTTAACAAGGGCGCGTGCTATGGTCAGTCGTTGCTGTTCACCTCCCGATAGTTCAAAAGGCATCTTATAGCTTTTATGCTCAAGACCTACAAGTGTGAGCACCTCGTCGATGCGCTTACGTATATCCTCCTCCTTACGCCACCCCGTAGCTCGCATCACGTCGTAGAGGTTGAGGAAAACATTGCGGTCTGTTAGTAGCTGGAAGTCCTGGAATACAATGCCCATCGAGCGTCGTAGCGCGGGTATCTCGCGACGCTTAAGGTTGCATAGGTCGAAGCCTGCCACATGGGCGCTTCCCGATGCGGGGGTTACCTCAGCATAGAGTGTCTTGAGAAGTGTACTCTTGCCTGTTCCCACTCTTCCGATAAGGTATACAAACTCCCCCTCCTCGACCGTAAGGTTTATCTCGGAGAGTATCAGATCGTTATCACAATTTCTCTTGCCGCTTGCCTCGCCATGATATATCGAGACGTCACGTAACTCTATGACCCTGTTTCCCATTATTCTAAGTACTATTGTATCTGCAAATTTAAAAAATATTTTTTCTTTAGACAAATTATTCTTACCTTTGCACTGCATTTGCATTGCCACAGATGCCACTGCGATAACGCTACAGTGTTGTTTGCCCTTAGGGGTATATGGTTCTTTATCGTTGTTTCTCAACAAATCATTGAAGGTGTCGGATATGCTCTTTGTTGGGATTAATAGACTGTAAAAGAACAGCCCATCATCTTAATGGGGGTGACCGGTTTTGACAGCAGGTAGAATTCGATTGTAAGCATGTCGAGCCTTGTGTGGGGTCTCGTTAAACTGAACGCTCAAGCTATAAATGGCAATAACAATTACGCACTCGCTGCCTAATTTTCAGGGAAAATTGGCTTAATCGCGTAGCCCAAGGAGGCTGTGTGACGAGTATCCCGAGAGGTCGTTCCGCTCTTTAACGACCAATCATTATGGGGTATCATCAATTAAGAGATAGCGTGGTGTGTGCCTCGGTCATCATGCGAGATTTAGGGGCTGGGACTCGGGTTTGGCTGCCGCCTGCCTGGCTCGAGTAGGAGGATTAAACGGTCGGCTAAACATGTAGAAAGCTCTGGGGTTCCTTGTTTGGACGCGGGTTCGACCCCCGCCACCTCCACTTTAGGTCTGCGATTTCGCAGACCTTTTTTGTTGTGGGGCAAAGGCACACAACCTTGCGGTTGTCATGTGTGCTGAGTGGAATGTGCGTTTGTGAGCAAGCTCCCATGCCCATCCCCTCATCCCACAAGCCTGCGGCTCAATGCCTTTGCCACTCTGCGCCGTTTCGGTGGTGGTGGTTTTTATCGGGGTTGCTGTGCATATCGGCTCTTTGGTAAAGCCGCTCTGCACAGCGACGAAAAATCTTGCGATTTTACGTTCGACCCCCGCCACCTCCACTTTAACGGCTTGCGTTCTTCGCAGGTCGTTTTTTTGTTTTTTATAAGACCATTAGGACCACTGAGACATTAGGACCATTAAGATGGTTGCGGACAATGGTGATACCCGACCTCGTAATGTCCTAATAGTCTTAATTGTCCTAATGGTCTTATTATCTCCTCCTATAAAAAAACTCCCCACGAGCATTGCCCATGGGGAGCGAGTGGCTATATTAGCCCTTTGTCGATTACAAAGGCAAGAATGCCAAGAGGATACCAGCGGCAACTGCTGAGCCGATAACACCTGCTACGTTAGGACCCATAGCGTGCATCAACAAGAAGTTGCCAGGATTGTACTGCTGACCTACGGTCTGCGATACGCGGGCTGCCATAGGTACAGCCGATACACCTGCAGAGCCGATAAGTGGGTTGATCTTCTCCTTAGAGAAGAGGTTCATCACC
>X129_Alpine_Ibex__coassemble_111_pt1 | contig 10934 bp, 10 predicted proteins | sample X129_Alpine_Ibex__metabat2_low_PE_004 | metagenome-assembled genome bin X129_Alpine_Ibex
GGGTGAACCTACTGGTGTTTGAGACCAGCGCGTCTACCGATTCCGCCATCTGGGCATCAGATTTCTCTGAAATGGTGTGCAAATATATGAACTATTTTCTAACCTGCAAAATTTTTTCGACTTTTTTTTGTATCAAACTAAATTTTGTGGCACCGAGTATCGTTCACAGCACCTAATTATATAGTCATCATGGCTTGTCGCATGTGCGATTAACAATATAGGGCAACAGCCGCATCTATGACTCTTGCCCTATATTCTGCGTTGGGTGTCTACCTAGCGACGACGCATGCCGCCACGCTGCATATGTTGCATGCGCTGTTGGAGACCTCCACCAGCAACCGTGCGCATCACCTTGCGCGTATCGTCGAACTGCTTGAGTAGACGATTGACTTCTGCAACTGTTGTGCCCGAGCCCTTAGCAATACGCTCGCGGCGCTTAGCATTGATAATCTCTGGATTCTCGCGCTCGGCAGGGGTCATAGAGTCGATGATAGCCTCGGTCTGCTTGAAGGCATCGTCGGGAATATCGACATTTTTGAGCATCTTACCCATGCCTGGGATCATCGACGCGAGATCCTTGAGGTTACCCATCTTCTTGATCTGATTTATCTGGTCGCGGAAGTCGTTGAAGTTGAACTGATTCTTAATGAGTTTCTTCTTGAGTTTACGTGCCTCCTCCTCGTCAAACTGCTCCTGGGCGCGCTCAACAAGCGATACTACGTCGCCCATGCCCAAGATACGGTCTGCCATACGCTCTGGGTGGAAGACCTGAAGAGCATCCATCTTCTCGCCAGAGGAGATGAACTTAAGTGGCTTATCGACAACCGAACGAATAGAGATGGCAGCACCACCACGCGTATCACCATCGAGCTTGGTGAGTACTACACCATCGAAGTCGAGGCGGTCGTTAAACTCCTTGGCAGTGTTTACGGCATCCTGACCAGTCATCGAGTCGACAACAAAGAGGGTCTCTGATGGATTCACAGCCGCCTTGATAGCTGTGATCTCCTGCATCATAGCCTCGTCTACAGCCAAACGACCTGCCGTATCGACAATCACCGTGTTGTATGACTTCTGACGTGCATACTTTATGGCATTCTCAGCAATCTCCACAGGGTTGTTGTTGCCGGGCTCGGTATATACCTCTACGCCTACAGTGTCGCCCAAGATCTTAAGCTGGTCGATAGCCGCAGGGCGGTATACGTCGCCTGCAACGAGCAATACCTGACGACCCTTCTTGCTCTTAATGTGGGCTGCGAGCTTGCCCGAGAAGGTAGTCTTACCTGAACCCTGAAGACCTGCGATAAGGATAACTGCGGGATTGCCCTCGAGCTTGATGTCGGTAGCTGTGCCACCCATAAGTGCCGCAAGCTCATCGCGCACGATCTTCGTCATCATCTGTCCTGGCTTCACCGATCGCAACACATCCTGACCTAAAGCCTTCTGCTTCACCTCGTCAGTAAAGTTCTTAGCAACCTTATAGTTGACATCGGCATCGATAAGCGCACGACGTATCTCCTTAAGAGTCTCGGCAACGTTAATCTCGGTGATTCTACCCTCGCCCTTAAGAATTTTAAACGAGCGTTCAAGTTTCTCGGTTAGATTTTCAAACATAGTATATCTTCTCTTTTTCTTTAATTATAATCGTGTAACAGAGCGTGCAAAGGTATAAAATATATCTTAATTATCCTACTCCCACACCGCTTTATACCAATTTGTCTTTCGCCAATAGTCTGGATACGCCTTGCTAGGTGCCGATGTTGTAACACCTGAATAGACCTCTAGATTGATTGGATATGTGCCATACGAGCCATATGCCGAGTAGAAGTGGTCTAACGAGTATTTGGCTATGATTGTTTCAGATAGTTGGTTGTTGAATGCCTCAAGTGCAGTGTCGTCGGTAGCGATAGTGTTGACCCACTCTCCAAAATCGTAGAATTGGTGTACGGCTTGACCCTCGTAGGTCTGTAGTACATCTGCATCATATTCAGTTTTTGCACTTACAACTACAGCCCTTGTTGCATCTGTAAGCCTTTCTATTTCAGAACACTTAAACACTGCAACTGAACCACATCGTGAGCTTGACGTATACTCGTCCTTATAGAATTTATAGTAACTCTCAGCAGCGCCCTTAATGTCGCTAGTGGCACCACCGGCAGCAAATAGGTATGGGAGTGTACGATGGTATGGGAAGCCCTTGCCCATAATCTCGCATGGCGAGGCGATAATGTAGTTTGCCGAGTTGCGTAGGTCGTATATTGTCTCGATATTTGCCATGAAGCATGCATCGAAGAGTATATAGTCGAGCTCAACTCCCGACATTGCGATGCCCTCTGCAAGCTCGTCAGGGTTTACCTGCACGTTATTCTCGCCAAAGGCACGTGTTGTCTCAGCGCCAGCTGCCTGTTGCCACACGCCCATCATGCCAAGTGCCGAGATGCCTCCACTGCCATTAAGCACCTCGCGAGGAATCCAGCCTTGACCATGACTAGCGAAGACAATGCCATATCTATCTGCCTCGGCATACTCAGCCATCTTGGCGATATTATCGCCTATAGCTTCGGTGGTGATTAGCTCGCCCTCGATATTGATCATTTCAATCTCTCGATCGATACACACCTTATTTGTTGGGTCGTAACATATTTCGCAAATGCGGGCTGTGTTCCTGCCATCCTGCATTAGGTAGATGACGCGATTGTTCTCGCCCAGAACACCTTTGCTTATCGCAGCCTTCGCATCCTCAATATTTGTCTTGAAGTAACGATTAAGGCTAGTGCCAAAGAAATAGAACATCAATGTGTGCGATGTGTCGCTAGGAGCAGCGATCTGAGTAATGGTGAACGATGTCGAGACATAACCCTTTGCTCTAATAGTCACCTTTGCACTACGTTCTGCACCCTCATTTACTGCAATATCGAGTTTAATTACGCCTGTTTCGCCATCTGTAGATTGCTGTGACGAGTCAACGCCCAGAATCCACTCTGCGCTGGTTGATACCTCGACATCGCTTTGTATGCTACCCATAAGCCTATACTCCACGTTGAGAGTCTGTCGATCATACGAGCAGCTATAGTTATCCTCACTTAACGTTATGTTATAGATAGTGCCATTGTTTCTCTCGCACGACACGACGAGTAATAGGCTCAAGAGTAGTGTTATGAAGTAAAATCTTCTCATCGTCTTAAAAATTAGGCTGCAAAGATACTATTTTTTTCTTAACAACCTACTTATATTCGCGAGGTTTAAGGTTGTTAAACTGCCAAGTGCGATCACGCTTGATCACCACCTCGTCGGGCTTATTGCGATATACACGGCTATAATCGAAGTAGAAACCACGCGTTTTATCCTTGGCGCGCTTGGTTAAAGAGATATACTCCACCGTACGACTAATGATCCTAGCCTCATTGTAGGTATAGCCCTTAGACGCTAGTAGGTCATAAGCATGCGAGAACATTAGCACATGCCATGGCGACTTCTCTTTAAGCCCACTACCCGTGGACTCGATGGTCGAAAGAATGCCGTTTAGATGACTATAATATAGCTGTTCACGATCACTATCGCCCAGTGCGCCGTATGCAAATGCTAATATATTGAGTACCTTAGGGTTAAATGGATCTAGCTCAAGAGCCTCTACACCTCTTTCGACTAGTGCCTCTAGTTGTGATACCATGGGCTGCTCAACGTCAATACCACTCATTATCAGCAGTAGTTCGTCGAGGGCACGATTCTGTGCAAATGGACGATACCCCTCATTGTAGACAAATCCATAGTACAGATAGTAGTACTCGTCGGCAGTAAGTGTCTCGCCACCACTACGATACTTCAACATTAGGTTGGTATAGTAGTAGGGTGATCCCATATCCAATGTCTGACGCATGATGTCATCCTCGTCGGGGATACGAATCTCCTGGCTCTGCGCCCAGACATTTGCTGATAGACTCGATACGAATAGGAGTAATATGAATAGTCGCTTAATCATAAATATATTTTTTTGTCGCTACGTAAACTCTTCTATTGAGAACGTTTATCTATCGTAGTTCGTATCTATCTATGACCTTTTTGATCTCATTGCGTAGCGAATCTGTAGCCTCAACCAGAGGTAGACGCACCTCTGCCTCGGTGATACCCATGACCGATGTCATACACTTGGCTCCCACCGGATTGCCCTCCTTAAATAGAAGGTTGATAGGCTCCTCCATCTCGATTATCTGTCTCTCAGCAGCCTCGATATCTCCCGACATAGCATCATGGATACAGCGACAGAACTTCGCGGGGAATGTATTGGCAGCTACCGAGATAACGCCATCGCCACCTCGTTTTACGAGTTCAACAGTTAGACCGTCATCGCCCGAGAGTACAAGAAAATTGTCGGGACGACCATCGAGAATAGCCTGCATCTGCTCGATATTGCCACAAGCCTCCTTTATGGCGACAATCTTAGGCGTTGCGTGAGCCAAGCGGAGGGTTGTTGCTGCGGTCATATTGAGACCTGTGCGTCCAGGTACGTTGTAGATGATCACAGGTACAGGAGAAGCCTCTGCAACAGCCATAAAGTGGCGATATATACCCTCCTGCGAGGGCTTATTATAGTAGGGCACTACGCTGAGTATGGCAACGGTGCCTGAGAGGTCGAACGTGCGAAGCTGGTCAACGAGAGCCTTAGTGTCGTTGCTACCCATGCCGGCAACTACCGCCACACGACCGGCAGTGCGGGCGATTATATAGCGCAACACACGATCGCGCTCCTCAAGCGACATTGTAGCAGTCTCGGCAGTGGAGCCAAGGGCTACAATATAGTCGACACCACCCTCAATCACATAATCAACCATACGACCAAGCGCGTCGTAATCAACCTCGTAGTTCTTGAATGGCGTAATCAGGGCAACGCCTACACCCTTAATCTTATCTTGTACCATAGTCGTATGTATTACTATTAAAACAGTGTTCCTTGTATTGGAGTGGTATCATCCACCTCTTTGTGGGGTTGGGTATCAGAACTTTGGATAATAGGCTCTGCTGTCTCGATAAGTGTCATAAACTCCTTCTCAGAGAGTATCGGAATGCCGAGCTTCTCAGCCTTTTGGCGCTTGGCGGGTCCCATATTATCTCCAGCAACAATGAAGTCGACATTTGCCGATACCGAAGCGATATTCTTGCCTCCGTGTTCCTCGACAAGAGCCTTCATATCATCGCGTGAACGTCCGTCAAACTTGCCTGATATCACTATATTCTTGCCCTCTAGAGTGTTAGATGTTTTTATCTTATCTTCAACTTCAAATCGTAATCCAGCCTCGCGAAGCCTCTCGATTATACTTCTATTGTTATGGTCGGCAAAATAGGCAATGATCGACTCTGCGATCTTTGATCCTATCTCCTCTGCCTCGGCGAGTTGCTCGGCAGAGGCCGCTGCAATGTTATCTAGCGTGCGGAAGTGTGAGGCAAGATACTTGGCGGTTGTTTCGCCCACAAAGCGGATGCCAAGAGCAAATAGCACGCGCTCAAAGGGGACTTGCCGCGACAGGCGTACGCCCTCAAGGATATTCGTTGCAGACCTCTCGCCAAGGCGGGGTAGTGAGGCAAGCGCCACTGCATCAAGATGGTAAATATCCGATATATCGTGGAGCATACCACTCTCCCATAGCAGCTCTATGGTCTCTCCTCCAAGTCCATCGATATCCATAGCCTTGCGCTTGACAAAGTGTTCGATGCGACCAATGATCTGAGGCTTGCAGCCCGATGTGTTTGGGCAGTAATGCTTAGCCTCGCCCTCGAAGCGCACAAGCTCGCTACCGCACTCAGGGCAGTGGGTGATATACTCGAAAGGCTTGCTATCGGGGGTGCGCAACGACTGCTCTACGCCCGTAATCTTTGGGATAATCTCACCACCCTTCTCAACGTATACCATGTCACCTATACGTATGTCGAGAAGCGCAATCTGGTCGGCATTGTGTATCGAAGCACGCTTCACCACGGTTCCAGCCAGCTGCACGGGGTCAAGGTTTGCCACAGGAGTAATCGCACCCGTGCGCCCCACCTGAAAATCGACACTTAGCAACTTGGTGAGTGCCCTCTCTGCCTGGAATTTATATGCCACAGCCCATCGGGGAGCTTTTGCCGTAGCACCCAACGTGCGCTGATCAGCATATCGATTAACCTTAATTACAATACCATCAGTGGCGTATGGTAGTCTCTTGCGCTCAACAACCCAGAAGTCGATAAATGCCTCTATCTCCTCGCGTGATCGACATACGCGTGCATGTCCTGATATCTTAAATCCATAGCTGCGTGCTGCCTCAAGGCTCTCCCAATGGGTCTTATACTGTGTGTCGTTGCTCGCGATATGGTAAAGTGTGCAGTCAAGACCACGATGTGCCACCACCTGTGACGACTGTTGCTTAAGTGTTCCTGCAGCTGCATTACGGGGGTTTGCTAATAGGGGCTCGCCAGCCGCCTCGCGCTCGGCGTTGAGCCTGTCGAACGAGGCGTAGGGCATAAATATCTCGCCTCGTATCTCGAAGAGCGTGGGGTAATCACCTTGAAGGCGTAGGGGAATAGAGCGTATGGTACGTACATTACGTGTTACGTCATCGCCACGTCGCCCATCGCCGCGCGTGATAGCCTGCACCAACTCACCATTTTCATATGTGAGCGATATGGCTGTTCCGTCGAACTTGAGCTCACAGACAAACTCGGTATCGCCAATCTCGCGTATAACGCGGTCGATCCACTCACCAAGCTCCTCTGAAGAGTAGGTGTTGGCGAGCGATAGCATAGGGAAACGATGCTCAGCACTCTCAAACTCAGATGTAAGATCGCTGCCAACGCGTTTTGTTGGCGAGTTAGGACTTGCCAACTCAGGATATTGGGTCTCTATATCTTGAAGTTCACGAAGCATGGCGTCGAACTCGAAATCGCTGATCTCTGGCGAGTTCTCTACGTAGTATTTGTGAGTATGGTAGTCGAGCTTTGCAATAAGCTCCTCCATGCGTCGTATATCTTGCTCTCGGCTCATTGTGACAAAAATTACATCCTATTTTATTTATGACGTAAATATACAAAATTTGTTTGGAACAACGAATATTTTTTAAAAAAAAAGTTTTTTTTATCTACAATGCTTGTATATTATGAAAATGTAGTTACATTTGCCGAAAATTTGAGATATTATGGCTACTGAGAATAAGAAGAAACGACTTGTGACTAGCATTCACAACCTCACAGTAGAGCAGCAGGCTGAGGTTAAAGCACTATACCCACTAGGGTTTACTGAGATTATGCAACGTATCGACAAGCCAGATGGAACATTCTTCTATGTTGTTCCATATGAGACCGAGGATACTTACTATCTTGTTAAGATTGATGTTAAGGTTGACGATGGTCAGGAGGATGACAACGACGGCTACTACGATGATGACGATTTGAAGGGTGCCGATGAGCTTGCCGAGGCAGCTGATGAACCATCTGATGACGACTTCTAATAGAATTTGAGAATTTTGAGCAGACCTGTAGGTCTGCTTTTTTGCTTTTAGTGCGTGTCGGTTGCATAGCGGTCTGATTTATGCTATCAACATTTACGAACCAAAATATCTAATTATGACACGCTTTATTAAGACATTGATTCTTGGCGCTGTGGCACTTGCTAGCAGCAACAATCATTCGATTGCCTGCACAGGCATCTCGCTTACAGCCGCAGATGGCAGCTATGTTCAAGCTCGCACCATAGAGTGGGCTAAAGGGGCGCTTAAAAGTGAGTATGTGATAATACCTAGAGGTGAAAAACTTATCTCATACACCCCAACTGGAGCTAATGGAATGGAGTACGTCACACGCTACGGTGTTGTGGGACTAGCGGTCGTGGAAAAGGAGTTTATAGCAGAGGGCATCAATGAAACGGGACTCTCGGCAGGTCTATTCTTCTTCCCTCGCTATGGTAGCTATGTGCCGTACGATAGTACGTATAACAGCACAACAGTTGCCGACCTACAGGTGGTGCAGTGGATACTCTCGCAATTTGCCTCGATAGATGAGATCAAACAGGCTGTTAAGAAGATTCGTATAGTAGGCTTAGAGAAGAGCTCGGTGGTGCATTGGCGCGTCGGAGAGCCCTCTGGTCGTCAGGTGGTTATGGAGATTGTTGATGGCAAGGCACACTTCTATGAGAATAGCGTGGGAGTATTGACAAATGCCCCAGGATTTGAGTGGCATTTAGCTAACTTAAATAACTATGTAAATCTGCGCCCTGGGGATGCTCCTAATTATCAGATGGGTGGTCAAACACTACAATCTATTGGAGGTAGTTCAGCCATGTTAGGGCTTCCTGGAGACTTTACTCCTCCATCGCGCTTTGTTCGCGCTGCATTCTTCCGCAACACTGCTCCACAACGTAGCAACGGGTTGGAGACAGTGCTTCAGTGTTTCCATATACTCAATAATTTTGATGTGCCCATAGCCATTGAAAATCCCGACGAGAAGAGTTTGCCGAGCGCTACACAATGGACAACAGCCATAGACCTAAGCTCTCGCAGAGTCTATTTCAAGACCGCATATAATAACTCGATACGATGCATTGAACTTCAGTCGATTGATTTTGCTAAAGTTAAATATCAGTGGCATCCTCTTGATGACAAGCAGACGCAACCTATAATCAAAATAAATCTGAGCGAGAATAATTAACTAATTAAATGGCTGGAAGTATCAGCCATTAAAAAAAATATTGTATCTTTGCCAAGTATATGCCTGTAGTCGGGTGATAGAATAAAACAAAAGAGCGATTGTAATATCGCTCGATTGTGGCCCCGAAAGGATTCGAACCTTCATCGTAAGAACCGGAATCTTAAATTCTATCCATTGAACTACGGGGTCGTCGGTGCAAAGATACATATTTTTTTTGTTTTTCTGAGAAAATGAAAAATAGAAAATTATTTTGACCGAATTTGTATTGTTAATATACCGCATGGGTAAAAAACTAAATAATTGGGAGAGACTATCTACTGTTATCGAGTGGTTAAATATGACGCATAACTCTTTTGCTATGTTTATTGGCATGACGCGCGCCGAGGGCTTATATCACATCAAGAGAGGAGATTATAATATTAGTGCTGATATGGCAGATAGAATCGTGTCGTACTTTCCTGAGATAAACCGCGCATGGCTGTTGTCGGGTATTGGCAATGTTCTCGTAACACGTCGTGGCTCGGAGCATATTGTGCCATACTACGATGTGAATGCCGAATTGTTACTTTCGTCAACTGATTTATGCGAAGTGGCAAGTTTGGAGCATATTAACATTGCAGGAGGATGCGACATCGCCGCTCGATCTTCGTATGGTGATATTATTGAGGGAAAACATGTTGAGTATAAATTGTTTATGCGCTATGTGTATCCTATAGATATAGCACCTAACATGGAGTATATACTTGTGCTTGAGGATAAGGCTTTAAGTTGTATGGTACACAAATTTGAAGACTTTTCACTAACGCTGGAGACGCTCTCTGATTCGCAAAGCAAGACTCTATCTATTGATGTCGCAAATGTTGTTCATGCTTGGTTGGTAGTTGAGAAACGTAAAATTTGAGATATTTATACTTTTGATATAATTAGCTAACTCACAATTAAATAGGGAATATGAATTTTCTTTCGATTGTTTGGAACTGGGATCCCACATTTATAATGCTAGGCGATCTTGATATTAGATGGTATGGATTGATGTGGGCGCTAGCAGTTCTTGCTGCTGAGCGTATTTGTTCGATGACTTTTAAGCGAGAAGGGCTGCCGCCTCGCACCCTCGAGTCTGCATTTATATGGATTGTTCTTGGAACATTTATTGGTGCCCGAGTTGGTCACTGTCTCTTTTATGAGCCCGAGGTTTATCTGCCAGAACCATGGCGAATAATAACAGATATTCGTGATGGAGGCATGGCGAGCCATGGCGCAACCATAGGTATTATCCTAGGAATATGGTTTTTTGTCCGCCGCAACCACCTCCCCTTTATCTGGGGACTTGACCGCATTGCGATTGTGGCACCTCTTAGTGGTGCGATAATTCGTTTTGGCAACCTCTTTAATCATGAAATTGTAGGATATCCTACTGATTTGCCTTGGGGCTTTAAGTTTGTGTATCATGACGCTCGTTATGAGTGGATGCAGTATGGTGGAGATGTTCCAGCCGACATCATCGCTGAGCTGCCTGCTCGTCACCCCTCGCAGCTATATGAGGCATTATGCTATATAATCACATTCCTTGTGATATTCTGGCTCTACTATCGTAAGGATCTTGGTCGTCGTCGCCCAGGTCTTCTCTTTGGTGTTGCTATGATTGGCATATTTCTCACTCGCTTCTTTATCGAGTTTATTAAGGAGCGTCAAGAGGCATTTGAAGAGGGCTGGACACTTGATATGGGTCAGGTGCTTAGCATCCCATTTATTATCATTGGTATATTGATCATTATCTATGCCATGCGCCGCCCTGCGGTTGCCGATGTAAATGCAGTTGTAAACCACGCTAATAAGCTATACGCCGAGGAGGATAAACGTAACAACAAGAAGAATAATGGTAAACGAGGTAAATAGTCTTATTTTCAATAGATTAGTTGAAGGAGGCGATATTCTAATTCCTGATATTGGCACTCTACGTGTTGTGCGAACAGATGCTCGTAAGATTAGAGGGCGCAGGGTAGAGGCTCCATCTTATAGCATCATCTATGACAACTCTTTTGACGGTCTCTCGCTTGTTGATATTATTATAGTTTCGACAGGCGTTGATAGGTTTGAGGCAGAAGATATTGTTCGCCGTTGGTTAGATAAGTCGACTATTGAAAAGACTCTAAAAATCGAGGGCGTTGGATCATTGTGCAGTAGTCAATTTACTATTGACGATGAACTGTATCAGGTGTTGAACCCAAGTGATAGGGTAGTTGTCATTACCCATAAGCGCAGTA
>X129_Alpine_Ibex__coassemble_117_pt1 | contig 10832 bp, 9 predicted proteins | sample X129_Alpine_Ibex__metabat2_low_PE_004 | metagenome-assembled genome bin X129_Alpine_Ibex
ATATAGTTCTTATCGGGATTGCGCTCGGCAAGGGCTACGGTATACTCACCACGTCCACAGCCGAGCTCTAAGACAATCGGGTTATCGTTATGAAAAAAATCCTTGTGCCAACGCCCCTTAAGCGCATGATCGCGATTGAATATCTCGTCAGACTCTGGCTGAACCATACACTTAGATGTGAGATTCTCAGCAAATTTGCGTAACTTATCTTTTCCCATTGGGTTACAGTTTTATTCTCTGTTTAGTCTCTATCTTTCGTCTACGATGATACCCACCGACTGCACACCCTCAACAGGCTGCAACGGCGTTAAGCGGAAGCGGTACTCACCACGGCACTTAAGCAAGGCTTGAGTACGATAAGGGAATGTATGCTCCTCGGGTCGCATGTCGGCAAGGCGAGGTACATGCAGCGTAAACTCCTCCTCAAGCACCATCGAATCGGGAGATATGGTGAGGATGGTCATCGGTATCGACTCAGCTACATAGTCCCCGTCATATCGCACCGTAATTGAGATGTTACGGCGATATAGTGTATCGCTATTATCGTATGTAAACTCCTCTGGATCAGACCACACACAAGTCTCCACGTCGTGAATATCGACACTACGACTAGCACCCCCACACGCAGCAGCAACCACTACGGCAACTGCCACAACGATAATTTTCAACACCCTAAGCATACCCTACTCACCCTTAGATTCATTCTCAACACGCCCCTCAGTGTTACGCTCGCCACGATTACGGTTATGACGACCATGGCGGCGATTGCCGCGATGACGCTGTTCACCGCTCTCAGAATGCTCCTCGCTGCCATCACCACCCTGCTTATCCTCCTGAGTCTTAGGCTGTTCTATCTGCTTTGCATCTTGCTTATCAGACTTCTCCTGTCGCTCTTGATGCTGCTTCGTCTTACCCTCATGGCGACGACCACGATCACGCTCACGACGAGGCTTCTCCTCGCCACCTTTCTCTCCACTGGTCTTAGACTCTGCCTGAGCCTCACCCTGTCCCACGGGGCTCTGCTCTGACTTAGGCTCCATCACCTGCTCACCATCCTGTGCGCAATCCTTCGAGCGACGCTTCGAGCGTTTAGAACGCTTCGACTTGTTGTCGAAACGCGTGATGCTATCCTCAGCATGACGATATGTTGGCTCTTCAACAGTAGGCTGATCATCCTCACTAACAAGGCTCTCGACCTTCTGTCCCGCACGGTTGATAGCTATGATCTCCTTCACGCGGCTAATAGGCAGCGTGGTGAGATTGGCAATAGAACCCTTGCTCGTAGAGAACGACATTGTTTGTGCTAATGGGTCGATCTTCACTAGGTAGTATTCGCCATCGAGAGCCTGAAGAGGCTCACGTAGACGTGGTATGGTTCGTCGAGCATCTGCATAGACATCGTACTCATACATAAGGCAGCACTTGAGTTTAGAGCACTGGCCTGCTAGCTTTTGCGGATTGAGCGAAATCTCCTGCATGCGCGCAGCGTTGGTTGTCACGCTTGAGAAGCTCGACATCCACGAAGCACAACATAGCTCACGACCACAAGCACCAATACCGCCAATGCGACCAGCCTCTTGACGTGCACCAATCTGCTTCATCTCGATACGGATGCGGAACCTATCGGCAAAGACCTTGATAAGTTCACGGAAGTCTACACGCTCGTCGGCGATGTAATAGAATATAGCCTTCAGTCTATCTCCCTGATACTCAACATCACCAATCTTCATATTAAGTCCCATCTCGGCAGCAATCTGTCGTGAGGCGATCATCGTCTCATGCTCTAAGGCTATTGCCTCCTGCCACCTTTCGATGTCATAAGGGCGTGCCTTGCGAAACATCTTCTTGAACTCGCCATTGTGGGGGTTGAAGCCCACTCGACGCATCTGCTTAGCCACCATATCACCCGTTAGCGATATGATGCCGATGTCGTGACCAGGCTGTGCCTCAACAGCCACGATGTCGCCTCGCTTAAGCTCAAGATTGTTGACATTCTGGTAGTATGAGCGTCGCGTATTCTTAAATCGCACCTCGAAGATGTCCGTTGGGATATTGTCGGGATACTCCTCTAACCAGTTGGTTTCGTGCAGCTTGTAGCATCCCTCCATAGCAAAAGCCTCAAGCTCATTGCCACAGTCACAGAAGCGACAACCACGACCAATCTCGGGAGTATGTTTCTTGTTACAACTCATCTTAAATCAATATTATCGTTGGGCGCCTAAGGCTCACACACGTTGAGCCGCACGCCATATATATACAAATCGGGGTAAAGATACGCAAAAAAAGTGAAAAAACGAAGTGTTGATAGGTTAAAATAGTTGCATCAGAGCACAATGATTCGCCATAGATTCATCGTCGGCGGCTATAGCCCACCACAATTTTCAGGAATGAATAATGTTCTACTCTATAAAAAATAGTGAGGAGAGCGCTACGGGGCTATCTCCTCACTACTATGCTCCTAAACTGCGAGAGCTACTCCTTGTTAGCGGCTGCCTCCTTCTGGGCACGCGCCTCCTTACGGATCTTGAGTGGAGTCTTCTTCAGATACTTGCGACAGAACAACGCAAAGTGACCATGATTGGTAAAGCTATACATCTTGATGGTGCTCTTCAATGGCACGTTGGTCTCCGTCAAGAGGCGCTCGATCTCAACGATACGCTGCTTCTGCATCCAGCTATAGGGAGTATCGTGGAACTCCTGCTTGAACATATTGTTGAAGTGCTGAATACTAAAGCCACAGATGTCGGCAAGCTCCTCAACGGTCTTAACGCGTGGCGCATTGTTACGTACAAGCGAGGCAAACGACTGGTTGCGATCAAACAAGTTGTAGAACGTACGCAACTGAATCTGCGGAGTGAAGAAGAACTTGAATATCACGAACATCTCCTGAATCTTAGCTCTATGCAGGTGGTTACAGTGCATATCGTTGATCAGGTAAAGACGCATAGTACGCAGGAAGAGATCAAGGGCATCATTGAATGCTACCTGAGTAAATTTGTAGTTGATCTTCTTGATCTTACCCACAATGCTATTGAAAGGTATCATATCGCAAGTAGCACCAGCTGTGATAAAGTGTGCTTTTATAATCTCAACATCGCTAAGTGCTGTTATCTCATAGTGATATGCGCGGAAGCAGAATACGAAGTGGTGCTCACGAACTACATACTCACGACGCTCCTCAGAGGTAATCTCGAAATTACCCGACAAGAGGAACAATAGATTGTTATAATCACCACGGTCAACAATAAACTTCTCTCCCTCCTTAAGGGTGATATGGCTGAAGCCGGCTTCAGGCTCAACCGCATAAGAATGGCAGGTTGCTGGACACTGGTTCGACATAAATTTAAGTTGTTTTATGGTTAAATATCATTAATTACTCTCTATATCAGCACACAAATATAAGCAAATAAATTTAATATCCAAGCATTTTTTTAGCAAAACAATAAAAAAGTGTGCAAATAGAATTGTTATTAAGTCTTTTTAGACGTTAAAAAGACTTAATAACTGAGATATTTAGATATTTATGACAACTATAAATTTCGTCTTATGGCTCGAAATTTCGGCGTAGCATTACGGGCTGTGGTTGACGTTGCTTGATGCGCCCGATCATCACATCGAGATACTCCTGAATATCATCACGCAAGCGTTTATATATCGGACTTTCGGTATAATTCTCATTATCGAGCAACACATCGCGAATCGAGCGCAACGTATTTGTGTAGTTCTGCATCTCGTTTTTAAGTGCTACACCCTCAACCTTAGATTTGTCTATTTTAGCAATCGATAGTTGGCGTAGTTTCTCACATACTGCCGATAGCACAACCATCACCACGCTATCCATAAGCGTATGACCATGCATGAACATATAGCAGTTATCCTCCTCAACACCACGCTGTTTGAGTTTTTCAGAGAATGCCTCGACAGCCTCAATCATATTGGGATTGTCGCGTTTCAAAGCCTCGTGGCGACGCGCCACATTACGCTCCAACCACGCCAAGGTACTCTCGCCATTATGGCGAATGTCGACATAGCCTAATCGTACCGAGGCACGGAACTCGGCGAGCGTAAATACACTCTCGTGCGAGAGTTGTGCCGAGTATACATACCACAGAAATAGGGGGTATATCACACGCGAATAGTCGGCAAAAAACTTCACAAAATCGAAGATGCGCGTATCGTTTTTTGTCGCCTTTACACATACGTTGCGTAGCGACGGAGCATAGCATAAATAGTTTTCTGTGGCATAGACATAGGTATGAAACATGTTATTTGCCGCAAGCACCTCGCGCGACTGCTCCGTAGCACCATCGAACAGATAGTCAAAATCGGCATCAACACATAGTATAACCTCCTCAGGATCAGTCTTTCCAAGCATCGACATTAGCACCTTCTTGCCCTTGGGCAGATCATCGCGGTTGGGTACCGATATCTCAAACCTCAGATAGGGGTTGTGAAAGTGGTCAAAGATACTACGCCAAAAGGCAACATCCTCATAGCCTTCGACATATACATGCACAAGGTGGCGATTATCCTCGGGAGGAAGAATCTCGGGGAGGCGATCTGGATTATACGCCGTAAGATCACGACGGCGTCTATTACGCTTATTCGGTTTCATTGACGTAAAGTTACGAAAAATTTTTATATCTTTGTACTAAGTTATACTTTTTTAACCAATATTGTAGTATTTATATCTATATATTATATGGCTAACGACTGGAAAGATCGACTTGGCGTGGTATTTTCTACTAACCCCGACTACCAATTTCAGACCTCTGATGACGAGCATACCGCGACGCTTGCACCCGAGAAGCAGAACCTTCGCGTGTGGCTCGACAGGCTCAAGGGTGGGCGTGTGGCAACCGTTGTTCGCGGCTTTGTAGGCAGCGACGACGACCTCGCGGCACTTGGCAAGGAGCTTAAGAAGAGTTGCGGTGTCGGCGGCACAGCCAAGGAGGGCGAGATAATCATTCAGGGTGACCACCGCGACCGTGTGGTGGAGCTACTCACCAAGGCGGGCTACCGCTGCAAGAGGGCTGGAGGGTAGCTCCACTGACGCAACTATACGACGATAACCAGTTTACTGCATCACAAACCTTAAAATATAAGAGTATGAAACAAGAGTTAGAACTAAACCCCAACAAGGTGGTTGCCTTCTTGGGAAAGCCTGCACGAGAGTTCACTAAGGCTGACATCGTGCGCTACATAAGTGATAACGACATCCGCATGGTAAACTTTATGTACCCAGCGGGCGATGGGCGTCTGAAGACTCTCAACTTCGTGATCAACAATGCCGCATATCTCGATGCCATACTCAGCTGCGGCGAGCGCGTAGACGGCTCGAGCCTCTTCCCATTTATCGAGGCAGGAAGCAGCGACCTCTACGTAGTGCCTCGCTTCAGCACAGCCTTCCTCGACCCATTTGCCGAGATACCAACACTCACGATGCTATGCTCATTCTTTAACAAGGATGGCGAGCCACTCGCCTCGGCACCACGCTACACGCTGCTCAAGGCGTGCGCAGCCTTCGAGGAGGTGACAGGTATGCAGTTTGAGGCTATGGGCGAGTTGGAGTACTACGTAATTGCCGAGGATGAGGGTTTGTTCCCCGCAACCGATCAGAAGGGATATCACGAGTCGGCACCATATGCCAAGTTTAACGAGTTCCGCACCGAGTGCATGGCATATATCGCTCAGGCAGGAGGTCAGATCAAGTATGGTCACTCGGAGGTAGGAAACTTCTCGTACGACGGACTTACGTACGAACAAAACGAGATAGAGTTCCTCCCTGTAGCGGCACCCGATGCTGCCGACCAGCTTGTCATCGCCAAGTGGATAATCCGCAACCTAGCATACCGCTACGGCTTCGACATAACATTTGCACCAAAGATTACGGCTGGTAAGGCGGGCTCGGGACTCCACATACACATGCGCATAATGAAGGATGGCAAGAATATGATGCTTGAGAATGGCGTGCTCTCGCCCGTTGCGCGTAGGGCTATTGCCGGCATGATGGAGCTTGCCCCATCGATCACCGCCTTTGGCAACACCAACCCAACGTCATACTTCCGCCTCGTGCCACATCAAGAGGCACCCACAAACATCTGCTGGGGCGATCGCAACCGCTCGGTATTGGTGCGCGTGCCACTGGGCTGGGCAGCAAAGAGCGACATGTGCCGCATAGCCAACCCACTGGAGGATGAGAGCCGGTACGACACCTCACAGAAGCAGACCGTAGAGATGCGCTCACCCGATGGCTCGGCAGACGTGTACGAACTTATAGCTGGTCTTGCTGTGGCATGCCGCTATGGCTTCGAGCTTGACAATGCACTCGAGATTGCCGAGCGCACATACGTGAACGTAAATATCCACCTCAAGGAGAACGAAGATAAGATGCGATGCTTGGCTCAACTTCCCGACAGCTGCGCCGCATCGGCAGACTGCCTTGAGCGTCAGCGAGCAATATTCGAGAGCCGCGGAGTATTTAGCCCCGCAATGATAGATGGCATCCTCAAGTCGTTGCGCTCGTTCGATGACCGCACGCTACGTGGCGACATAGGCAATGACCGTGAGGAGATGCTCAACCTTGTGCACAAGTTCTTCCACTGCGGATAATTAGTAGTAAGACAATAACAATCAAGGGCTGACCAGTGGTCAGCCCTTGTTCATTATCTATGGTTGTCACGCCACAGATCATACGACTACTACTCCTCGTCAGTATCGGTGTAAGCCTTAAGCAGCTTCTCCTGAACGTCAGCAGGAACCTGCTCGTACTGTGCAAACTGCATAGTGTAGGTTGCAGCACCAGAGGTGAGTGATGACAACGATGTAGAGTAGCGGTAGAGCTCTGCAAGAGGCACACGTGCATTGAGGCGGTCGAAGCCCTTATCTGACTCCATACCCATGATCATTGCACGGCGGTTCTGAAGGTCGCTCATCACAGCACCCATATACTCACTTGGAGTGAGCACCTCTACGTTGTAGATAGGCTCCATAATCTTTGGACCAGCGTTGCGGAAGGCATCCTTGAAGGCGTTACGACCAGCAAGCTTAAACGAAAGCTCGTTTGAATCTACTGGGTGCATCTTACCGTAGTAAACAACTACGCGGATGTCACGTGCGTAAGAGCCTGTCAATGGACCCTCATCCATCTTCTCCATGATACCCTTCAAGATAGCAGGCATAAAGCGTGTGTCGATAGCGCCACCAACTACAGAGTTGTAGAACTGAAGCTTACCGCCCCATGGCATATCGTACTCCTCCTTGCCCTTAACGCTCACGGCAATCTCCTGACCGTTTACCTTATACTTCGTAGGCTCTGGCATACCGTCGTAGTAAGGCTCGATAACCATGTGAACCTCACCAAACTGACCTGAACCACCAGACTGCTTCTTGTGGCGGTAGTCTGCCTGAGCTACCTTAGTGATAGTCTCACGATATGGGATCTTTGGAGCGAAGAACTCAACCTCCATCTTGTTCTCAGTCGAAAGACGCTGCTTGAGGATGTTGAGGTGATGCTCACCCTGACCCTGGATGATGGTCTGCTTGAGCTCCTTAGAGTACTCTACAAGGATTGTAGGATCCTCATACTTAGCGTCGTTGAGCAACTTGCCGAGCTTCTCCTCGTCGTTCTGCTCCTTAGCCTTGATAGCTGCACGGTATCGTGGATCGGGGAATGCGATAGGCTCAACAGTAACAGGTGCTGAAGGTGCTGCGAGGGTGTCGTTAGTACGAGTGCCCTTAAGCTTAACGGTACAGCCGATATCACCTGCAGAAAGCTCGGTAACCTTAACACGGTTCTTACCTGCAACGGCGAATAGCTGTGATAGCTTCTCCTTGTTGCCTGTACGTGAGTTAACAAGCTCCATACCCTCGGTGAGCTTACCACGAATAACGCGGAAGTAGGTGATCTCACCGATATGCTGCTCAATCTGGCTCTTGAATACGAATACTACGGTAGGCTCCTCAGCATTTGCCATAAGCTCCTCACCCTCGGTTGAAAGGAATGCGGGGGCCTTCAATGGACCTGGACCTACGTTGATGATGAACTCCATAAGACGCTTAGTACCGATATCGCGCTTACCTGAAGCACAGAAGATGGGCATGATGTCACGCTTAGCAACGCCGAGCTTCAAACCTGAGCGGATGTCATCCTGAGTGAGTGAGCCCTTCTCAAAGTAAAGCTCCATGAGTGCGTCGTCGTATACTGCAGCAGCCTCAGCAAGCTCCTGGTTAAGAGCTGTTGCACGCTCCATCTCGCTCTCTGGGATAGGATACTCCTCGCGCTTGCCGTTCTCGTCTACAAACTTATACATCTTCATCATAAGAACGTCGATGAACGAGTCGAAACCTGCACCCTGGTTGATGGGGTACTGCACGATAACGGGCTTTACTGATGAGTTAGCACGAATGCCCTCCACTGTAGCGTCGAAGTTAGCCTTGTCGCCATCAAGCTGGTTAACAACACCTACCAAAGGCTTGTTGAGGATGCGAGCATAGCGTGACTGAAGCTCTGAACCTACCTCCCAGCCGTTCTGAGCGTTAAGCACCATGATACCGATATCGCCCACCTTGAATGCTGAGAAGAGCGAACCACAGAAGTCGTCTGAACCTGGGCAGTCGATGATGTTGAGCTTGCGGTCCATGAACTCTGTGAAGAGGGTTGTAGAGAAGATCGAGCGCTTGTATTCATGCTCGATATCGGTGTTATCCGAGATTGTGTTGTTGGTCTCGATACTACCCCTGCGGTCAATTACCTTACCCTCGAAAGCCATTGCCTCTGCAAGGGTAGTTTTACCGGCGCCAGGCGCACCAATAAGAACGATGTTCTTAATCTCTTTTGCTGAATAATTTTTCATAATATATTAGTTTTTTAGGTTTTTTATAGAGTCATCTTAAAACTTAAAAGCCTTTGCGGATTATAAAGTTAAGCACTTTTTTCCGAACGGCAAAATAAAAAACTAAAATTTTTAGAAAATAGGGTAATATATATATAAATCAGGGGTTGAAAACGTACCAAAAAGAGATAATAAGAGAGGGTAAAAATGAGGAACGAAGGGGCAATAAGACAAAGGGATATCGGGTATAGATATCGTCAAATAATATATAGGTGGCACGCTTTTGACGTGCCACCTATATATTTACTATAGACTCAAAATCGAGAATTATCTCTTCAGCACTATACTACGAAATAGAGAAGTCGCGCAGCGCGTCGTTGAGCGATGTTTTCTTATCGGTAGACTCCTTACGGCGACCGATGATAAGTGCGCACTGCACGCCATACTCGCCAGCGGGGAACTTCTTACTATAAGTACCTGACACCACTACCGAACGTGGAGGAACGTAGCCCTTATACTCCACAGGCTCAGGTCCTGTAACATCGATGATATGTGTCGAGCCAGTGATCACGGTATTCGAGCCGAGCACCGCCTCGCGACAGATGTGCGCACCCTCAACAACGATTGAGCGTGAGCCGATGAAGCAGTTATCCTCGATGATCACGGGTGCTGCCTGCACAGGCTCCAACACGCCGCCGATACCCACACCGCCCGAGAGGTGTACGTTCTTGCCTATCTGCGCACATGAGCCTACAGTTGCCCATGTATCGACCATGGTGCCAGTATCGACATATGCACCAATATTTACATACGAGGGCATGAGGATAGCGCCTGGCGCAATATATGCACCATAGCGAGCCACTGCATGGGGCACAACACGTACGCCAAGCTCCTCGTAGCCACGCTTAAGCTCCATCTTGTCGTACCACTCGAGCTCGCCAGCGGTCATAGTACGCATAGTCTGAATGGGGAAGTACATGATGACAGCCTTCTTAACCCACTCATTTACCTGCCACTCGCTCTTCTCAATGTCGATAGGCTCAGCACAACGTAGCGCGCCCTTGTCTACAGCCTCGATAACACGTCGTATCGTATCGCGCACCTCGTCGGTAGCCAGCAACTCACGGTTCTCCCATGCGCGCTCAATGATTATCTTCTCGTTTTCAAACATACTTCTTAAGGTCTAATAGGTTACTGTCTCACGCATCATAATCTGTGTTGAGAGTCGGTTGAGGTCCTCAATGCGTTGCATGTTGACCGCCGAACGACTATGACGCATGTGTATCTTTACTCTCTCCAGCTCCTCGCTACTTAGCGTTTTGCGCCATTGGCTAACCTCGTCGCGAAGTGCTATATACTTCTCGCACGCCACCTTAACATCTGCCTGCTTATCCTCGTCAAGCGACAGGTACCACGCCCAAACGTTGACACGCTCCTTCACAGTTATCACCTCAGAGAGCTCCATAGCGCGTCGGTTAAACTCATCTATGCGTTGCTCAACGGTAGGCTCCTGACCCCTCTCAACACACGCCACGGCAAAGAGCACAAAAACTATACAAGCTAACAATCTCTTCATAGGCATATCTCTCTAGGTTAATGTTTCGTATGGCAAAGATATCAATTTTTCTTAAAATCTACGTCGATCAACTATTTATGTCGTACAAAGCGTAGCGAGTCGGGAGTCACCTGCTTGATGATGATACGTTCGTCAAAGGCGTAACGATGATATAACTCGTCGGTGAAATAACGTATAGTGATCATCTCCACATTCTCGATCTTCTCGACATCGAAGCCCTCCCTCTCAAGCTCCAAAATAGCATCGTCAATATGCCATGAGCTATCGACCGACATGTAGAGCTCCACAGCAGAGTTGTGCACGATGTTCGTCTTTATACGGTGGCTTTCGAGGGTGTTAAACACCTTTGCAAACTTCTCCTCTAGGACAAACGATAGGTCTCGCGAATGGAGTTTGAGCAACACCTGGTTGCTCTTCTGAAT